>FTKD01000799.1_pt4 | contig 238003 bp, 235 predicted proteins | sample 1658191 | NCBI WGS metagenome assembly FTKD01 (sample SAMEA3914808, study PRJEB12502) | metagenome | biome: forest; material: soil | place: Canada | collected 2011-08-03 | depth 0.3 m
GGGGGAGTCTGTTTTGTGAGGTTAAGGAGGAGGAGGCCGCAGGCCGACGGGGGACACGAACAAAACAGACTCCCCCGGTGAGTCGTGCCTGACCCCGCGCGCCCCGCAAAGCGAACGACGCGGCTTGGCGGATTCCAACAAGTCCCCAGACCACCCATGGACCCTGCCCATTTACGCATGCTCAGTGCGTTCCCCGCAGATCGGCGAAGAACCAAAAAAAGGCGCGTGTCCCTTCCGGAACACGCGCCCTCCGTCACGCCGTCAACGGGTCGCGCTCGCGCGCCGGCGCCGCGTCGTAGTGGCTCGTCTGCATCGAGTACTGCGCCCGGCCCGAGGTCATGGCGCGCAGATGGCCGATGTAGCCGAACATCTCCTTCAGCGGCACGATGGCCGTCACCACCGACGCGTTACCGCGCGCGGCCTGACCCTGCACGTGGCCGCGCCGGCGATGCAGGTCGCCGATCACGTCGCCGAGGTGGTCGGTCGGCGTGATGACCTCGACGGCCATGATCGGCTCCAGCACCAGCGGCTTCGCGCGGGCCGCGGCCTCGCGGAACGCGGCCGCCGCGGCCAGCTCGAAGGCCAGCGACGACGAGTCGCGTTCGTGGAAGCCACCGTCCAGCACGATCGCCTCGAAGTCGACGGTGGGGAACCCGGCGGCCACGCCCACTTGCGCGGCGCGGCGGATGCCGGCCTCGATCGCGGGAACGAACTCGCGCGGGATCGCGCCGCCGACGCTCTCGTTGACGAAGCGGAAGCCCTCGCCGCGCGGCAGGGGCGCGAGACGCAGCACCAGCGAGGCGAACTGGCCGGGGCCGCCCGTCTGCTTCTTGTGCACGTGATGAACCTCGCTTTCGGTCGAAATGGTCTCGCGGTAGGCCACCTGCGGGCGGCCCACCGACACGTTCACGCCGTGGTGCGCGCGCAGCTTCTCGATCGAGACCTCGAGCTGCAGCTCGCCCATGCCCGAGAGGATCGTCTGCCCGGAGTCGGCGTCCTGCCGCAACTTCAGGCTCGGGTCCTCGCGCAGCATGGTCTGCAGCGCCTTGCCCAGGATCTGCTGGTCGGCCTGCGACTTCGGCTCGATCGCGACGTCGATCACGGGCTCGGGCACGGTGATCTCCTCCAGGTGAACCGGATGAGCGCGATCGGCCAGCGTGTGGCCGGTCAGCGTGTCCTTGAGTCCGACGACGCCGGCGATGTCGCCTGCCACGAGCTCGTCCTTCTCGAGATGCTTGTCCGCATGCACCTCGTACACGCGCGAGATGCGCTCGTTGCGGCCGGTGGCCACGTTGAACACGCTCGCGCCGCGCGCGAGGCGCCCGCGGTACACGCGCACGAAGGTCATCGCGCCGTGGTCGTCGGCGACGACCTTGAACGCGAGGGCCGCGAACGGCGCATCGGGGTCGGCATTCAGTGTTGCGTCTTCATGATTCGTCTCTCCCGGCCGCGGCAGGTAGTCCACCACGGCGTCCAGCAGCGGCTCCACGCCGCGGTTCTTGAAGGCCGAGCCCGCGAGCACCGGCACGAACGCGCCGGCCAGCGTGCCCGCGCGCAGGCCTGCCTGCAGCAACTCTACGGCGATCTCGTCGCCGCGCAGCCACGCATCCAGCAGCGCGTCGTCCTGCTCGACGACGGCCTCCACCAGGCGCGCGCGGGCACGTTGGGCTTCGGCCAGAAGCTCGGTGGGCACCTCGGCGATGCGCGGCGGCTCGCTGGCGTCGTCCTTGTCCCAGACGAGCGCGCGCATCCGCAGCAGGTCGACGACGCCGCGGAAATCGGCTTCCGCGCCGATCGGCAACTGCAGCGGCAACGCCACCACGCCCAGGCGGTCTTCCATCATCGCGACGACACGCGCGAAGTCCGCGCCCGTGCGATCGAGCTTGTTGACGAAGGCGACGCGCGGCACGCGGTACTTGTCCGCGAGTCGCCAGTTGGTCTCCGTCTGCGGCTCGACGCCGGCAACGCCGTCGAACACGACGACCGCGCCGTCGAGCACGCGCAGCGAGCGGTTGACCTCGATGTTGAAGTCGATGTGACCGGGCGTGTCGATCAGGTTGATCTGCGTGCCGTTCCAGTGCACCGTGATGGCGGCGCTGTTGATGGTGATGCCGCGCTGGCGCTCCTGCGGGTCGAAGTCCATGCGGGTGTTGCCGTCATGCACCTCGCCGATGCGATGGTTCTCGCCCGTGTAGAACAGGATGCGTTCGGTGGTGGTGGTCTTGCCCGCGTCGACGTGCGCGATGACGCCGATGTTACGCAGGTTGCGCAGGCGGGTGGTGTTCGTGGTCATGGTGATTCTTTCGTGGCGCGACGTCGTGTCGCGCACCAGGTGAGGCTGTCTGTCGCAGCCGCCACCCGGTGGAATCACCTGGGCGGTCAGCTGCCTGTTCGGGTCCCGTGGCCGGAGCACGGGCGTGGCGAGGCCACGTCCCGGCGGTCGGGAATCGTGGCGATCAACTTGTCGTACGTGCGCATGGCGTGCCTTGCGGGTGGAGAAAGACGAAACCCCGGGAGACTCGCGCCTGCCGGGGTTTGCGTGGGTCGGCAGGGCGCGGCGGCCCTCCGACGAATGGGTCGAAGAGCACTCAGGTGGCGAGCGTGGCCTTGTTCACCTGGCCCACGCGGGCGAGGAAGCGGTGAGTGATTTTCATGATGGGTGTCATTATCCGGCGGCCGCGATGGCTCTACAGGCAGTGGTGGCTTTTCGGGCCGGCGTCAGGGCAGCGCCTGCACGATCGCCGCGAAGATCATCCCCATGCCGATGACGCTGATCGCCCAGACCGCCGTGCGCGCCAGCGGGATGCCGATCATATAGATGGGGATGTAGACGAGCCGCGCCCAGTAGAAGATGCGTGCGCCGAGCTCGACGTGCGGGTCGGTGACGCCGCCCACGCTGGCCACCAGCGCCAGCGCCGTGAACAGCACCATGTTCTCGAGCATGTTCTTCGCGGCCCGGTCGGTGCGGGCGGGGAAGCCGTCGCAGGGCTCCTCCTTCTCGCGGTTGCCCATCGCCGCCATCAGGCCCGACGGCGTCCATGCCCTGGCCTTGATCAGCATCGCGGCCAGGATCAGGGCCCAGTTGACCACGGCCAGTTCCGCCACGATCATCAATGTCTTGGTCATCGTCATTTGAGGCCGCCCGGCAGTGGTGAGGCCGCCAGCATACGCCCGGGATCCGGCGCGGCAGAAGGCGCGCGAGCCTACGCCTGCCAGACCCCGTACCCCGCCTCGCGCAGCCCGATCGCCAGCTCTACCTCCATCTCGCGCGCCGCCTCGTAGGGCATCGGGTTGTAGACGGCGTAGAGCTCGGGCAGCAGGCGCAGCCCGTACTTGAAGACGAAGCGGTTGGACTGGATGCCGGCCTTGTGCTTGTCGAAGCGCAGGTCGGGGTCGAGCCCGGTCATGCCCACGTAGACGCAGGGCCGGGTGAGCGCGTGGTCGGGGTTGGCCTTGCGGAACGCCGGTTCGTTCCACACGCGGTCGTCGAGCAGCACCACGTACACATGGTGGGCCTGGCGAGGGGCGCGCGCGGGAGACATCGTGGACGGCGATTGTCGCGCGCGCAACGGAAAGGGCCGACTCGCGTCGGCCCTTTCCGGAGTGAGCGGGCGGCTGGCGCCCGGCTCGCAACTGGCTGCTTGCCGGCCATGCGACCGGCTGGCGAGCTTAGTTGCCGCCCTTCTTGTCGGCGGCGGCTTCCGGGTTCGTCGCAGCGGAGGCAGCCTTGTGGGCCTTGTGGGCCTTGTGCGCCTTGACGTGCTTGGCCGGAGCCGAGGCGCCGTCGGCCGGGGCCGAGGCTTGCGCGAAGGACACCGCCGCGAAGGAGGAGAGCAGGGCGGCAACGATGAGGGTCTTGGTCATTTCAGGGTTCCAGATAAGACGAGATTCGTTTTTGCTCCGACTCTCTCGAGCGGGTCCGGCAGTTGCCGGACTTGGAGACACAACGGCGCCCGGCGAGCTCCGGTTGACAGCGATCTGCGAAATTGGCCGCCGCGTATCGAGCGCCTCTGCGACGCTCGCCCGCAACAGGCGGCGCTGTGTAAACCCGTGGTTTGCGCAGCGCCGCTCGCACGCCCCGAATCTGTCACCGGCGGTGGCGCATACTGTGCATCTCTACAGCAGGAGCGGTGATGGACACGACACGGGTCTTCAAGTGGCAGAACTACGAACTGCTCTGCAGTGCCAAGCCGGTCGACGCAGGACGCTTCGCCCCGAACCTGATCGTCTCCAAGCAGGTCTGGCCCACGCGTCCGCGCGAGATCGCGGTGCCGCGCGGCTCGCACACCAGCGAGGACACCGCCATCGAGGCGGCTTACAGCTCCGGCCTGGAGTGGATCCGCAACTACGGCTGATGCCGGTTCAGGCCAGGCTCGCCAGCACGTCGGCGGACTTGCGCACGCGCCCCAGGCGCGGGAACACCTTCTCGAACGAATTCGCGTGCATCGCGGCGTCGGGGCCGCTGGTGGCGTCCTCGGCGAAGACGATGTCGTAGCCCAGCTCCCAGGCGAAGCGGGCCGTCGACTCCACGCCGACTGCCGTGGCGATGCCGGCCAGCACGATGGTCTTGATGCCGCGCCGACGCAGCTGCAGGTCCAGCTCGGTGCCGTGGAACGCGCCCCACTGGCGCTTCAGGATGTGGATGTCGCCCGGCTGCGGCGGCAGTTCCGGGGCGTCGGCCAGCCAGTTCGCGGGCGGCGCGCCGGGCGGGTTCGGCGCATCGACGATCGCCTTCAGCGCGTCGCCGCCGTCCGCCGAGAATCCCACCTTCACCAGCACCACCGGCGACTTCGCCGCGCGGAACGCGGTGGCCAGCGGCACCGCCTTGTCGAGCACGGCCGCACCGTCGTAGGGCGCCTTGGCATAGGGAAGAATCCCTTGCTGGAGGTCGATCAGCACCAGCGCGGTGGTGGCAGGATCGAGCTTGAGGAAAGTGGCGTTGGTCATGGCGGCATTCCGGATTAACATGAGGATATCCTCATCTACAAGTTTATGAGGAGGTACTCACAAATGTCCAGCACCCTGTCCGTTCCAGGGGATTGCGCCGGTCTCGCCGACGCCTCCGTGGCCGCCGCGCCCCGCGCGCCGCGCCGCGCGCGCGGCCAGTTGCGCGTGGAGGCCTTGCTGGCCGCCGCGGCCGAGGTGTTCGCGGCCAAGGGCTTCGACGCCGCGACGATGACCGGGATCGCCGCCCAGTCCGAGTCGTCCATCGGCTCGCTGTACCAGTTCTTCCGCACCAAGGAGGACGTGGCGGACGCGCTGATCGGCCAACAGGTGGATGCCTTGTGGCAGCGCCTGGACGGCCTGGCCCAGCGCGCCGCGGCGCTGGCCACGCCCGACCTGGGCCGCGCGCTGGCCGTGTGCTTCGTCGATTTCCGCGCCGACCACCCGTCGTTCGCCACGCTGGTGGAGCGCCCGGGGCCGCCATCGCCGCTGATCTCGGGCGTGCGCCGCAAGGTGCGCGAGCGCGTGGAGGCCATCCTCGCCAGCCACGCGCCGCGGGTCGATCGCAAGACGCTGCACGCGATGGCGCCGGTGGTGCAGCACGTGATGAAGTCGGCCGTGCAGCTGCGCGGCGATCTCGAGGGCGCCGAGTTGAAGGCCGCGGCGGGCGAGCTCGAGGCGATGCTCGTCGGCTATCTCGTCTCGCGCCTCGGCTAGGAAACCCGTCATCCTGCGCGCAGTCGCAGGATGACCGGGCTCGTTAGGTCATCTGCCGGAGGACGTCGCGCACCCGGTCCAGCGCCGGATCGATGTCCTCCGCGGCGATCACGCCGAAGCCCAGCATCAGGCCGTCGCGCGGCGCCTGCGCGCGGTAGAAGCCGGCCAGCGGGTACAGGCCGACGTCCACCCGGCGCGCCAGGCCGAGCAGCGTGGGCATGTCCAGCGGCCGCCGCGCGAGCGCGGCCATGTGGAAGCCGGCCGTGGCGGGCACCAGCTCGAACCAGGGCGCGAGGTCGTCGGCGAAGCGCCGCCGCAGGCGCTCGCGCCGTTGCGCATAGGCCGCGTGGCAGCGCCGGATGTGGCGCTGCAGGTCGCCGTCGGCCATGAACTTCGCGAGCGCCAGCTGGGTCTGCGTGGGCGTGTGCCAGTCCACCAGGTGCTTCACGTTGGCCACGGCCTGCGCCACGGCGGGCGGCGCGATCGCGTAGCCCAGGCGCAGCGACGGCGCCACGGTCTTCGAGAACGATCCCACCATCGCCACGTTGCCGGTGTCGTCCATGCCCTGCAGCGAGTCGGTGGGCCGGCCCTCGTAGCGGAATTCGCTGTCGTAGTCGTCCTCCACCACGATCGCCCCGATCTCGGCGGCTCGCGCCAGCAGCGCGCGCCGGCGCGCCTCGCCCATGGGCATGCCCAGCGGGAACTGGTGCGACGGCGTCACGTAGACCAGGCGCGCGTCGGCGGGAATGGCGTCCACGACGATGCCCTCGGCGTCCACCGGCACGCCCACCACGCGGGCGCCGTTGGCCTCCAGGATCAGCCGCGCCTGCGGATAACCGGGATCCTCGACGGCGGCGGTGTCGCCGGGCTGCACCAGCACCCGCGCCAGCAGCGCCAGCGCCTGCTGTGCGCCGCTGGTCACCACCACGTCGCGCGGCGTGCAGCGCACCCCGCGCGCGAAGCCGACGTGGCGCGCGATGGCCTCGCGCAGCTCGGGCTGGCCCTCCGCCGGGCCGTACAGGGCGCGGCTGCGCGCGTTCTCGCGCAGCGCGTGCAGCGTGCAGCGGCGCCAGTCGGCGTGCGGGAACAGCTCGATGGCGGGCGAGCCGCCGATGAACTCGTAGCGCGCGCTGCCGGCCGCGGGCGGGTGGCGCAGCGGCAGGTCCAGCGCACGCCACTTCTCGACCGCGGCGTGGCTCGCGAGCAGGCGCGCGGGCGCGGGGGACGCGCGCGCCGCCGCCTGCGCGGCCACGAAGGTGCCCACGCCCACGCGGCCCACCAGCAGCTTCTCGAAGGCGAGCCGCGCGTAGACCTCCGAGACGGTCTTGCGCGAGATGCCGAGCCGCTCGGCCAGCAGCCGCGACGGCGGCAACTGCTCGTCGGCGGGCAGCCGGCCGCCGCGGATCGCGTCGCGCAGCTGGCGGTACAGCTGGCCCGACAGATCCTTGTCGCCGGTGATCACGACGTGCAGTTCCATGGCCGGATTCTCGGGCATCGGCACGGCAGTGGTCTCCTCGTCTTGCGCCGGATTGGCCGCCTCGACGAGGGCGGCTCCGACCTACGATCCACGCACACCCCAACGAAAGGAACGACCATGGAACCCCGCCTCGACTTCTACAAGGCCTCGCCCGAAGCCATCAAGGTGATGCTCGCCTTCTCGGCCGGCATCGAGAAGCTGGGCCTCGAGAAGCCGCTGCTCGAGCTCGTGAAGCTGCGCGCCTCGCAGATCAATGGTTGCGCCTTCTGCGTGGACATGCACGCCGCCGATGCGCGCAAGGGCGGCGAGGCCGAACGCCGACTCTACGCGGTGTCGGTGTGGCGCGAGACGCCGTTCTTCACGCCGCGCGAGCGCGCCGCGCTGGCCTGGACCGAGGCCGTCACCGCCATCTCCACCAGCGGCGCGCCCGACGACGTGTACGCGGCGCTGGCCGCCCAGTTCAGCGAGAAGGAGCGCATGGACCTGACGCTGGCCATCGCGATGATCAACAGCTGGAACCGGCTCGCGATTGCCTTGCGCAAGATGCCCGACGCCTGACTCCGGAAAGCCGATCAGACCGCCTCGAAGGCAGCCGGATACGTCCGGCCGTACCAGCCGTCGACCTCGTCGTGGCTCAGCGCCATGAACGTCCGGAAGCCGGGGATCAGGAAGAAGCCCAGCGAGGCCACGGCGCTCAGCAGTCCGAAGCCGAGGTAGACCGCGCGCACGCTCCAGTGCAGCAGCGCCATGCCGGCCAGCGCCGGGCCCAGCGTCTGCGAGATCTGGATCGTCATGATGGCCGCCGCCGACATGCGCGCGCGGTACGCGAGCGGGCGCGCGAGCATGCGGTGGGTCTTGCCCACCAGCGTGGTGGTGGCGCCGCACAGGCCCACCGCCGCGAAGCAGGCGACGAGCACATGGCGATCGGTGGTGAGGCCGGCCAGCGCCAGGGCCAGGCCGATGCCCGCTGAGCCGCCCACCCGCGCGCCGAAGCGGCCCCAGGCGTGCGCCCACCAGGCGGCCGGCCCCAGCGAACCGACGAGCACGCCCAGCGACATCCCGGCCTCGCACCAGCCGAGCCAGGCCGCGGACAGGCCCAGCGACTGCACCTTCAGCGGCGCCAGCATCGCCACGCAGGGCACCATGAATATGGCGCCGACGAAGTTGCAGATCACCCAGCCGCGCTCGATCGGGATGGCCCAGTTGACGCGCAGGCCCACGCGCACCTCGTCGATCCAGCGGCCGCGCTGCTTGGCGGCGGCCGCCGAACGCGGGGGCCGCGGCAGGCGCGTGGCCAGCAGCGCCGCGGCGAACAGCAGCACGGCGCCCAGCCACAGCGTCGGCCCGGTGCCCACGGCCGCCAGCACGGCGCCGGCAAGGGCAGGGCCGACCAGGCGCCCGCTCGCCTGCGCGGTCTGCTGCAGTCCGAGGGCCTGCGCCAGGCCGGACGGCGGTACCAGCTCGGTGACGATGCTGTTGGAGGCCGGCATCACCAGCGCGCTGGCGAGCACGGTGATGGCCTCGATGGCGACGACCACGTCCAGTCGGTAGTGCGACAGCGTCGCGAACGCGGCCATCGCGGCGGTGGCGACGCCGAAGCCGAGCAGCCCGACGGTCATCAGGCCGCGCTTGGGATGGCGATCCGCGAACGGCGACAGCAGCGGCAGCGCCACCAGGGACATCGCCGACACCAGCACGCCGTACACCGACAGGTCGTGCGCGCCGCCCGACTGCGCGATCCACCAGGGCAGGGCCACCTGGCCGACCATCATGGCCAGCAGGGTCAGCGCGTCGCTCCACAGGAGCCAATGGAAAGAGCCGCCCGGCAGGCGGCTCTTGAACGGGAACACGAAGGACATCCCCGCATGCTACCGGCCGCGCGGGCGGCGGCGCGTCAGCCCGGCTTCAGGCGCAGGCCAGCGACTCGACCTCGTCGGCCCGGGCGAAGAACTTGAAGCCGCGGATGTGGGCGACCAGCGCGGCCTCGTCGTACGGCTTGCCCATCACCAGGCCGACGCCCACGCGCAGGGCCTCCTCGCGGTGGCGATCCTCCGCGGAGGTGATCATCACGATGGGGATGTGCTGCGTGCGCGGGTTGCCGCGCAGCGCGTTGACCAGGCCGAAGCCATCCATCCCGGGCATGTCGACGTCGGTGATCACGATGTCGGGGCAGCAGTTCTCGAGTTGCTTGAGGGCGTCGATGCCGTCGACGGCCGTCATCACCTGGAACTGGTGCGAGGCCAGCAGGCGGGTGGACTTCACGCGCACCATCTTCGAGTCGTCCACCAGCAGCACCAGCGTCTGAGCGGCGGTCTTGAGCACCGTCGGCACCTCGGGCTTGCGCGCGAGCACCGGGGCGGGGCGAAGCAGCGGCGTGGTCTTCTCGCCCATCGCGGGCAGGCTCGCCGGCTCGTTCGCGGCCGCGGCAGGCGCCTTGGGGAAGATCGGCGTGGTGCGCTCGACCTTGGGCAGGCGGTTGACCGGCAGCGTCGAGACGAGCGCGGCGGCCTCGGCCTCCTTGGCGCGGCGCTCGGCGTCGACGCGCGCGGCGTTCTGGGCCTTCTGGATCGCGGCCTTGCGGCGTGCCTGCTCGGCGGCGATCACGCGCTGGGCCTTGGCGCGCGCGGTGGCGCGGGCGGCCTCGGCGTCTTCGGTGGTCGCCGGCCTGGCGGCGGGCACGCCCTCGCGGACGGCGGCGCGGGCGGCCCGCGTGGCCTGGTCGCGGGCGGCCTGGGCCTGCGCGGCGCGCCGGCGGGCGACCATGACGCGCCAGCCCCCCGCGGCGACGGCGAGGGCAACGAGGAGCGCGATGAGGAGAGTGGTCATGACGGCCGGCAAGGAGCTGCTTTGCGGATGACCAGAGGATAGGGGCAACAGGCCCTGCTGATCCGTGGAAACACCGATGCAATCCGACTGAGTTCGTGAAGTCGGCCACGCGAAGCGCACCCGCGAACGCGAGGTGCGGACGCGGCACCCATCGCGCGCCTGAAGTCAGGTGTTGGGCAGCGTGATTTGCGTCACGTTCGCGGCTTCCAGCGCCCGCCAGGTCAGGTACAGCCGCGTGTCGAATTCGACCTGGTGGTAGTCGTGCAGCATGTGCTCGCACAGCGCGTAGAACGCCTTGTCGTGCTCGCGTTCCCTCAGGTGCGCGAGCTCGTGCACCACGATCATCTGCAGCATGTCGGCCGGCGCGTCCTTGAAGACCGCGGCTACGCGGATCTCCTTCTTCGCCTTGAGCTGCCCGCCCTGCACGCGCGACACCGCGGTGAGCGTTCCCAGCGCGCGCTGGTCGATCTGCAGCCGGTTGTCGTAGGCCACCCGGGACAGCAGCGGCGCGTTGCGCAGATAGCGCTGCTTGAGCGCCATCGCATGCTCGTACAGCGCGCCGTCGTTGCGCACCGCGTGGCGCTCGGGATAGCGGCGCGCGAGGTACTCGCCCAGCTTGCCACGCGCGATCAGGTCGCGCACCTGGTCCAGCGTCGCCTCGGGGTAGCCGCCGAGAAAGCGGAGGTCCGGCGCAGCGGGATTCACAGCCGCGGAAACCAGTGCGGCACGTGGTCGATCGCGTCGGCCAGCGAGGGGATGACGCCATGCGCGCGCGCCGCGACGTCGTCCGGCGGATGCTTCAGGTCGGGCACGATCACCACGCGCACGCCGGCGGCCTGCGCCGCGCGGGCGCCATTCTCGCTGTCCTCGAACGCGATGCAGTCCTCGGGCGCGACGCCCAGGCGCGCCGCCGCCAGCAGGTACAGCGCGGGATCGGGCTTGCCGTGCGTCACCTCGTCGCCGCCGGCGATGCGGCGGAAGTACTTGAGCACGTCGACGTGGCCCAGCCGGTGGCGGATCTCCTCCACGGCCGACGACGACGCCACCGCGCACGGGATGCCCGCGGCGTGCAGCGCCTCCAGCAGCGGCAGCGCGCCGGTCTTGAGCGGAAACACCGGCCCGCCGCCGGCCTGCGGCAGCAGCGCGTGTGCCTTCGCGGCGGTCGCGCGCATGGCCTCCTCGCTGCCCAGCAGGTCCACGAGGATCGCGGTGGATTGCTGCGACGCGGTGCCGATCACGCGCATGAAGGCGCCCATTTCGAGCTGGAAGCCGAGCGCCTTCGCGCCCTCGATCCAGGCGGCCGAGATGGCGCGCTCGGAGTCGATGAGCAGGCCATCCATGTCGAAGATGGCGGCCTTGAAGGTGCCGGCGCGGATCACTGCATGTGCCAGCCGTGCGAAACGGTGATGGACTGGCCCGTCAGTGCGTTGGTGGGGAACGCCGCCAGGAACACGGCCGTCTGGGCGACGTCCTGCACGGTGGTGAACTCGCCGTCCACGGTGTCCTTGAGCATCACGTTCTTGATGACGTCGGCCTCGCTGATGCCCAGCGCCTTGGCCTGCTCGGGGATCTGCTTCTCGACGAGCGGCGTGCGCACGAAGCCCGGGCAGATCACGTTGGCGCGGATCCTGTCCTTCGCGCCTTCCTTGGCCACGACCTTGGCCAGGCCGATGAGGCCGTGCTTGGCCGTGACGTAGGCCGACTTCAGCGGCGAGGCCTCGTGCGAATGCACCGAGCCCATGTAGATGATGGAGCCGCCCTTGCCCTGGGCGATCATCGCGCGCATCGCCGCGCGCGTGGTCAGGAACGCGCCGTCGGCGTGGATGGCCATCAGCTTCTTCCAGTCGTCGTACTTGAACTCGACGATCGGGTTGATGATCTGGATGCCGGCGTTGCTGATCAGCACGTCGACGCCACCGAACTGCTCGACGACCTTGGCGGTGGCCGCATCGACCGCGGCCTCGTCGGTGACGTTCATCTCGACGGCCATCGCCTTGCCGCCGCCCTTGTTGATCTCGTCGGCGGTGGCCTGGGCCGCGGCCAGCGCGAGATCGGCGATCACGACCTTGGCGCCTTCCTTGGCGAATTCGAGCGCGATCTCCTTGCCGATGCCGCTGGCCGAGCCGGTGATGATGGCGACCTTGTCCTTGAGTTGCATGGTGTTCTCCGGTGGAATTTGAAGTTAGCGTGCGATGTAATCGTGGGCGACGGTGCCCAGGGGCAGCGTGAGGTCGGCGACGATGTGCACGGTCGACAGGATCTCCAGCACGGGCAGGTCGGCGATGGGCGCGAGCGCGTGGTGGCGCAGGTCGAGGCCGCCGGGGCCGGTCCAGGCGCCCTTGACCGTGACGTCGGTGAGCGAGTACCGCACCAGCTCGCAGATGCGCGGCGTGGCGTCCACGTGCGGGATCACCTTCAGCAGGAAGGCCGGCGCCTCGAGCGCGGCCTTGGCCACGGCGGGGTCCATCGCCTTGTGCTTGAAGCCCATCGTGCCGGTGGCGATGCGGAACTCGCTGTAGTCGAGCGTGCCCATCAGCGTGTCGGTGTGCACGCGCAGGTCGGGCTGGCCCAGCTTCTTCGGGAAGCCCCACAGCTCGCGGCCCGCGGCGATGGGCGGGTGATCGTTGAGGAACATCGACAGCACGAAGCCGCCGTGCTCGCCGTTCAGCGTGACCGGGATGACCTGGCCCGACTCGGTGTAGTCGCCGAAGCCCGTGGAGTCGGGCATGCGGATGAACTCGAACTTCACGACCGGCTCGGCCAGCTCCAGCGGGGCCGGGATCAGCGCGCGCAACGCGTCCGGGTCGGTGCGGTACGAGATGATCAGGTACTCGCGGTTGACGAAGCGGTACGGCCCCGGCGGGAAGGCCGGGTTGTGCAGCGGCATCGCGAAGGCGCGCTGGCGCACCTCGTCTTCGGTCATGGCTTGCTTTCGTCGTTGCGGTGCAGCATTTCTACCAGACGCGGCTGAACGGGCGGTGACTCCGCGATTCTTTTCCTTGTCAGCGCGCGAGCGGGATCGCGGTCACGGCCTGCAACTGGTCGAATCCGAGGCCCTCGACCAGGTCGACCACCTTGGCGCCCTGCGGCCCGACGTCGATCACGGCCAGGTCGGTGTAGACGCGGCTGACGCAGGCCAGGCCGGTGAGGGGGTAGGTGCAGGACTCCACCAGCTTGCTCTCGCCGCTCTTGGTGAGGTGCTCCATCATCACGAAGGTGCGCTTGGCGCCGATGGCCAGGTCCATCGCGCCGCCGACGGCGGGGATTGCGCCCTCGGCGCCGGTGTGCCAGTTGGCCAGGTCGCCGCGCGCCGACACCTGGAACGCGCCCAGCACGCAGATGTCGAGGTGGCCGCCGCGCATCATCGCGAAGCTGTCGGCGTGGTGGAAGAACGAGCCGCCCGGCAGCAGGGTGACGGGCTGCTTGCCGGCGTTGGTGAGGTCGAAGTCCTCGGCGCCGGGCGCGGGCGCGGGGCCCATGCCGATGATGCCGTTCTCGCTCTGCAGGATCACCTCGCGGCCGGCCGGCAGGTGGTTGGCGATGAGGGTGGGCAGGCCGATGCCGAGGTTGACGACGTCGCCGTCCTGGATGTCCTGGGCGACGCGGGCGGCCATCTGGTCGCGGGTCCAGCGGGGGAGCTTGGTGGTGGCTGTCATGGTCAGGCGGTCTTGAAGCCGGCGCCCCGGGTGGCGACGCGAGGAATGGGAACGACGCGCTGCACGAACAGGCCTTGCGTGACGACGGCCTCGGGATCGAGCGCGCCGAGTTCCACCACCTCGTGCACCGTGGCGATGGTGCACCTGGCCGCCATCGCCATGATGGGCCCGAAGTTGCGCGCGGTCATGCGGTAGGTGAGGTTGCCCCAGCGGTCGCCGCGCTCGGCCTTGATCAGCGCCACGTCGGCATGGATCGCGTACTCCAGCACCTGCATCTTGCCGTCGATCTCGCGCGTCTCCTTGCCCTCGGCCAGGATGGTGCCGTAGCCGGTGGGCGTGAAGAACGCGCCGATGCCGGCGCCGGCGGCGCGGATGCGTTCGGCCAGGTTGCCCTGCGGCACCAGCTCCAGCTCGATCCTGCCCTCGCGGTAGAGACGGTCGAAGTGCCAGGAGTCGGCCTGGCGCGGGAAGCTGCAGATGATCTTGCGCACCCGGCCCGCGCCCAGCAGCGCGGCCAGGCCGGTGTCGCCGTTGCCAGCGTTGTTGTTGACGACGACCAGGTCGCGCGCGCCCTGGTCCATCAGCGCGGCGATCAGCTCGTCGGGCAGGCCGGCGGTGCCGAAGCCTCCGATCATCACGGTGGCGCCGTCCTTCACGTCCGCGAGGGCGGCGGCGGCGCTTTCCACGACCTTGTCGATCATCGGGGTGTCATCTGTTGAGTCAACCGGTCAATCTACCAAACCGGGGCCGACCCCGCGGCCGAGTGCGGCATCCGCGCCACGTCAGCGCGTTGACGTGAATTTTCGCCGCGTCACCGTGGGCCACTTTCAACGGCCTGTCCTTCGCGCGTCCGGACCTCAGCCGGAAGCCGAGAGCGTGCGAAATCACCGCGGATTGGCTCGCCGGGTCACTCGGGCGCGAACGAAATGCAGGAGGATGGATCGGTCGAGGCACGAGGCCACGCAAGGATGGCGGCGAATGCCAAGACAGCTGTCGCCCTGCCGTGTGAGACTACGCGACAGCAGCGGGACCGGCCGCAACGAACGCACGCAGAGGCGCTCGCGACATACCAACGATTTCGGAGACTCACCCAGACATGCAGATCCGCTCGAATCGCCGACTGTTCGCTCTGCTTCTCGCGGGCGCGACGTCCGCGGCCTGGCTCGGCGCCGCGCGCGCCGCCGACGCGCCCGTGGCGCCACCGCCGTGGCCCGTGGCCAAGGATCCCGCCGTCACGCCGGCCGCCGATCCGGTGCGCCCGCTGCTGATGGGCACATTGCGCGTGACGCTCGACGGCTCCACGCTGGCCGGCACGCTCCAGGCCATCGGCGTCGGCGTGAGCCAGCGCCAGGGCAAGGGCACCGACGCGCTCGACTGGCTCTGCTACACGGTGTCCGGCACCGCGCCGGCGCAGCGGCTGTGGCTCACGTCCAGCGAGCTGTCGCGCGGCCGCATCGACGCCGTCGTCGCCACCGACCTGCCCGCGGGCGCGGCGCCCACGGCCCAGTGCCCCGACCTGCCCGCCCGCTTCAAGCCCGTGCGCTTCGACGACGGCCTGTGGCTGGGCGGCATGAGCGCCGAGCTGCGCAAGGCGCTGGGCGTGCCGCCCAGGTCCGGCCCCGTCTTCTCCAGCCTGTTCCAGGGCCAGACCGGCAACCTGGCGATGGTGAGCTCCACCGTGCTGGTGTTCAGCGCCGGCCGGGTGGAGTCGCTGCACGTGGCCCATTCGTCGCAGAACTGAGCCCGAGGCTGAAGCGGCCGCGTCGCGGGCCTGAATCTCCGGGCAACATCGCGTCCCTATACTCGGGCGCCCAGGCCGCAGCACAGGAGACAGCCCGATGATTCGACCCCCCCGGATGTGGAGCCTCGCGCTCGCGCTGCTGGCGGGCCCGGGCGCGGCGCTGGCCGCCATCGGCACCGATGCGGCGCAGGAGCTCACGCGCAAGTCGGGACTGTGGGTGCAGCTCGATTCGCTGGGCAGCCAGGTGCGCGAGGGCATGTCCGACGCGCTGGACAAGAACGGGGCCAGGGTGTCCGCCGCGCAGCGCGCGCGCATGCTCGATTGCGCGCAGTCGGCCTTCTCCGCGGACGGCCTGAGGGAGACCGGCGTCGATGCGGTGGCCGGCGCACTCGATCCATCGGACGTGGCGCCGCTGCGCGACTGGTACGACAGCGCGCTGGGCCGCAAGATCGCAAGCGCCGAGGAAGCGTCGGCGAACCAGATCCTCGCGCCCCAGGAACGCCTGCGCCGCGGCAGCGAGGCGCTGTCGGCAGGCAGCCCCGCGCGCACGGCGGCATTGCAGTCCATCCTCGCCGAGACCCATTCGGTGGAGATCATGGCCGACACGCTCATCGAGATGGCCTTCGCCGTGCAGCAAGGCATGGCCACGCTCGATCCGGCGTCCACGCCCGCGGCCGTCGCCAACCTCAAGGCCGGCATGGAGGCGCGGCGTCCGCAGCTGGTGCAGCACTACGCGCAGATCTCGCTGCCCGCCTACGCGTTCACGTACGGCAAGCTGGAGGACGACGACCTGCGCCAGTACGCCGAGCACCTGACCAGCCCCGGCGCCAAGTCCTTCAACGACGCCTCGGCGCGCGGCGTGGCGCGCGCGCTCACGGCCGGATCGATGAAGCTGGGACGCTGCCTGAAGGACACGGGCGCGAAGTCCTGACGCTCAGGCCTCGCCGGCCGCCGCCTTGGTCTTGCGCGCCGGCCGTGCCGTCTTCTTCGCGGCGGGCTTGTCGGCCGCGGGCGCGGCCTTCTTCGCCGCCGGGGTCTTGCGCGCGCGAGGGGCCTTCGCGGCGACGGCGGGTGCCGGCGCTTGCGCAACGACCGGGGCCGGTGCGGGCGTCGGCGCGGGGGCCGGTGCCGGCGCCTCGACCACGCGTTCCGCGGCCGGTGCCGCGTTCTTGCGCGCCGCGCCGCCGCGGCCGCCGCGTCCGCCGCGATTGCCGCGACGCGGGTTGCCTTCGCGCGGTGCTTCCGGCTCGATCGCCTCGTCGGTGACGTCGGTGTCGGCGTCCGGCGCCGGCTCGTTCGGCGGGTTCACGCCGCGGCCGGCCTGCGTCACGCGGGCGGCGTCGGCGAAGCGTTCGGCCGCGTCGTCCTCCTCGTCGGTGTCGAACAGCGCCGGCTGGGGCGCGTGGACGGCCACCAGCGGGGCCTCGAAGTCGTGGCGGTCCGGTGCGCCGCGACGGCCGCCGCGCGATCGCGCGCCGCGGCCACGCGGCTCGCGGGCTTCGCCTTCGCCGGCGCGATGGGTCACGGGCAGCACCTCGGGCGCCGACTCGGGGCCGGACGTCGCGCCCGGGGCCGCATCGCTGCCGCGGAACACGTAGGCGTTGGACTTCTCGTCGCGGCCCATCTTCAGGAAGCCGCGCGCCTGCATCTCCTCGAGCAGGCCGCCGAAGCTGCGGAAGCCGTAGTACGACTCGGAGAAGTCGGGCTTGCGGCGCTTGATGGCCTCCTTGAGCACCGACGCCCAGATCTTGCCGCCGTCGCCGCGCTCGGAATACAGCGCCTCGAAGGTCTGCAGCGCGAGCTCCACGGCCTTGTTCCTGCGGTTCTCGGCCTCCTCGCGGCGGCGGTCGTCGTCGGCGTTGCCCGAGGGCACCGGACGGCGGCTCTTCTCCTGCGGCGGCCGTTGCTCGCGCCGCATCGACTGGCGGCCGCTCTCGCGCACCAGGTCGTCGTAGAAGATGAATTCGTCGCAGTTGGCGATGAGCAGGTCGGAGGTGGACTCCTTGACGCCCACGCCGATCACCTGCTTGTTGTTCTCGCGCAGCTTCGAGACGAGCGGCGAGAAGTCGGAGTCGCCGCTGATGATCACGAAGGTGTTGACGTGCGACTTCGTGTAGCAGAGGTCCAGCGCGTCCACCACCAGCCGGATGTCGGCCGAGTTCTTGCCCGACTGGCGCACGTGCGGGATCTCGATCAGCTCGAAGCTGGCCTCGTGCATCGGCGCCTTGAAGCCCTTGTAGCGCTCCCAGTCGCAGTACGCCTTCTTCACGACGATGCTGCCCTTGAGCAGCAGGCGCTCCAGCACCAGCTTGATGTCGAACTTCTCGTGGTGCGTCTCGCGCACGCCGAGCGCGACGTTCTCGAAGTCGCAGAACAGCGCCATGCTGGTGATGTCGGGGGAGGTGGCCATGTCGTATTTCCGTCCGGGGAATGTTCTTGTGGGTGCGCGAAGCCTCGCATCATCACACGTTCGGGCGATCGCTCCAGGTCGAGTAGGGCGATGCCGCGAGGTTGGAATTGAAGTAGCGCGGGTCGTGGGTCACCTCCGCGCCCAGCCAGGGCGGCGGCTCGAACGCCTCGTCTTCCGACCCGAGCTCGATCTCGGCGACGACCAGGCCCGCGTTGTCGCCCTCGAACTCGTCGATCTCCCAGGTGGCGCCGGCGTGCACGACCACGCGCCGCCGCTTGCGCACCAGCGGGCCGTCGCACAGCGCCAGCAGCTCGCGCGCGTCGCCCACAGGGATCGCGTACTCGAACTCGGACCGGGTCGCGCCGGTGCTGGCGCCCTTGACGGTGAGCCAGGCCGCGTCCTCGACGATGCGCACGCGCACCGTGCGCCGCTTGTCGCGGTTGAGGTAGCCCTGCGCGTAGGCGATGGCCGGCGCCTGGCGCCAGGCGTCGCCGACGACCAGGAACTTGCGTTCGATCTCGATGCCCATGTCGTGCTTTCACAGTGAGAACCTCATTGTCGCGGCCCGGGACGGTAGAGTGGCGGCCATGAACAAGTGGACGAAGGACCACGTCGGGGGGGCGCTGCTGCTGGCGCTGGGCGTGGCGGTGGCGATCGCCGGCGTCGGCTACGGCCTGGGCAGCCTGCGCCAGATGGGCTCGGGCTTCCTCCCGACGGTGCTGGGCGGGCTGCTGGCGCTGATCGGCCTGGCGCTGCTGGCCTCCGGCCGCCGCGCGCCGCCAGCCGCGCCGCCGGAGCCGCCCGCCGAGATGGCGCACCTGGCCGGCCCGCTGGTGCAATGGCGCGCGTGGGGGTGCATCGTGGCCGGCGTGCTGGCCTTCGTCGTGCTGGGCGAGCACGGCGGGCTGGTGCCGGCGTCGTTCGCCGCGGTCTTCATCTCCGCGATGGGCGATCGCCGCAACACCTGGCGCGGCGCCGCCGCCCTGGCCGCGGGCCTGACTGCCCTGGGCGTGGTCGTCTTCCACTACGGCCTGCATCTCCTGCTGCCGCTGTTCACCTGGTGACATGACTGCCCCCAACTCCCTCCGGTCGTGGCCCCCGAGGGGCGCTCAGCGCTCCTCAGGGCGGCCTTCCGGGCGCTGAGATCATGCACGACAGCCTGATCCAGCTCATGTACGGCTTCGGCGTGGCGCTGCAGCCCGACAACCTGATGTGGTCGGTGTTCGGCGTGCTGGTGGGCAACCTCATCGGCGTGCTGCCCGGCATGGGGCCGCTGTCCACGATCTCGATGCTGCTGCCCATCGTGTCCGTCATCGCGCCGGTGCCGGCGATCCTGATGCTGGCGGGCATCTTCTACGGCTCGCAGTACGGCGGCGCGATCGGCGCGATCCTGCTGAACCTGCCCAGCCATCCGCCGCACGCGGTCACCTGCCTGGACGGCTATCCGCTCACCCGCCAGGGCAAGGGCGGCACGGCACTGGGCATCACGATGATGGCCTCGTTCTTCGCCGCATCGGTGGGCATCGTGGTGATGATCTTCCTGTCGCCGATGCTGGTGCAGGCGGCCAACAGCTTCGGCCCGGCCGACATCTGCGCCATCATGCTGCTGGGCCTGCTGGCCGGCGCCACGATGTCGCGCGGCTCGCCGCTGAAGGGCGTGGCCATGACCGTGCTGGGCCTGCTGTGCGGCGCCATCGGGACCGACCCGCTGAGCGGCACCGCGCGCTACACGCTGGGCATCTCGGAGCTGCGCGACGGCGTGGAGCTGGGCGGCCTCACGATGGGCCTGTTCGGCATCGCCGACTTCCTGGTGAGCGTCAACCGCACCACCGTCAGCCCGTCCGGCACCCACGTGCGCATGCGCGACATGCGCCCGAGCCGCGCCGAACTGCGCCAGTCGTTCTGGCCGATGCTGCGCGGCACCGGCGTGGGCACGCTGTTCGGCGCGCTGCCCGGCACCGGCCCCACCATCACCACCTTCATCGCCTACGCCCTCGAACGCAAGTGGTCGAAGACGCCCGGGCGCTTCGGCAAGGGCGCGCTCGAAGGCGTGGCCGCGCCCGAGGCCGCGTCGCATTCCAAGACCCAGGTCGACTTCATCCCGACGATGTCGCTGGGCATTCCCGGCGACCCGGTGATGGCGCTGATCCTGGGCGCGCTGATCATGAAGGGCATCCAGCCCGGCCCGCAGCTGATCTCCGACCACCCCGACATCTTCTGGGGCCTCGTCGCCAGCTTCTGGATCGGCAACGTGCTGCTGGTGATCCTCAACGTGCCGCTGATCGGCGTGTGGGTGCGCCTGCTGCGCGTGCCGTACCGCTTCCTGTATCCGTCGGCGCTGTTCTTCATCGCGGTGGGCGTGTTCAGCACGCGCAACAACCTGTTCGACGTGGCCATCGTCGCCGCGTTCGGCGTGATCGGCGCGGTGCTGCTGATGCTCGAGTTCCCGCTGTCGCCCATCGTGCTGGGCTTCGTGCTGGGGCCGATGCTGGAGGAGAAGTTCCGCCAGGCCACGCTGCTCTCGCGCGGCGACCTGTCGGTGTTCCTCACGCGCCCGGTGGCCGCGGGCTTCGTCGCGGCGAGCGGCCTGCTCGTGCTGGCGCAGGTGGTCGCCTGGCTGCGCGGGCGGCGGCTGGTGGCCGCGCCCGCCTGACGAGGCCCTCGCGGGCCACGCCGGCCGTGCAGGGAGTCACGGCTCTCAGGGTCTGTGCGAATGCCGTTGCGCAACGGTTATGGACAATGGAACCGATCCCAAGGCCCCGGAGGTTCCCATGTGTTCGCTGCGCATCTGGTTGGTGGTGGTGTGCGCCCTGTCGTCCGCGGCCGCGGGCGCTGCCACCCCCACCGCGAAGCCGTCCGGCAGCTTCGGTACCCGCGCCCAGTTGCGCGAGTGCCTCGACCTCGATGACGCGCTCAAGGTGCGCACCCGCGCCCTCGAGTCCACCGCCGCCGCGATCAACGGGAAGATCGCCGCCAACGAGGCCGAGTCGGGCCGCCTGGCGGACATGAAGAAGGCCCTGGATCGCAGCGACAAGGCCGCGATCGCGGCGTTCAACCAGGCGGCCGTGGCGCACAACCAGCACGCGCGGCAGGTCGACGAGGAAGCCTCCACCGCGGAGGCCGCCCGCACCCGGCTCGCCGACGACAAGGCGGAGATGGACCAGAGGTGCGGCGGGTTCACGTATCGCCCCACCGACATCGACGCCGTGGACAAGGAACGCAAGAAGGCGGCAGCCGTCGCCGGCACGGCCTCGGCGCCTTGAGCCTGCTCCCCCGCGGCCGGGCACAATCCGGGCTCCCTCGCGTTCCCCCGCCGCCATGCCGATCCTGCGCCATTCGCTGTTCGTCCTCGTCTCGCTCGCGGCCTGCGCGGCGGCCGGCGCCACCACCGTCAAGACCGGCAAGCCCGCGGCCTCGCAGCCAGCGGCGCGCGCCTGGGCCACGCGCGACCAGTTGCGCGACTGCCTGGACACCGAGGCCGCCCTCAAGGAACGCTTCAAGGGGGTCGAGGCGGCCGTCGACGCGCACGAGCGGCTGTTCGACCAGGTCGAGGCCGAGCGCAACAAGCTGACGGAGTTGCAAGGCCAGCTGGATCACGACAGCGAAGTCTCCGTGCGCGCGTTCAACGCGCTGGTCCAGGAACACAACCAGCACGTGAAGCAGCTGAACCAGGACGCGGCCGATTCGCGGCCGGCCTCCGAGGCCTACAACGCCGACATGTCGGCCTACAACCACCGCTGCGCGTCGCTGGTCTACCGCGTGGAGGACATGGACGCCGTGATGCGCGAGCGCCGGAAGGCGGCCGCCGCGCAGGCCGCGGCCTCGGCGGCCTCGCGTTAGCACAGGATGACGGGTGGGGCGGGGTGCCGAGGCGATTCAGAACGCCAGAGTCATCTGCGCCGTGTCGCCTACCCGCAAGCGCGCCCCCGCCGGGCCGCGCGCGTAGACGCCGAACACGGTCGCGCCGTCCGCGCGGCGCTGGCGCGACATCCGGGCCAGCGTGTCGCCCACCGCCTCGTCGACCCGGCCCGAGTCGGGATCGACGTTGGGCACCGGGCAGCGCACGCAGGGCGCGGTGATCTCCAGGCGCGTCGTCCCGCTCGCCAGCAGCCAGTCGAGCGCGGCCACGCTCTCCTCGATGAACTCGACGCCGTCCTCGCCGGCCGGCCCCGACAGCACGATGTTGGGCCGGTAGCGCCGCGGGTCGGCGCCGGGGCGGCCGGCCGCGACCAACTGGGCGTCGACCGCGTCCACCGAGGGCGCGAACACCAGGTGCAGCGCGTTGTTGCCCTCGCGCGCGACGGCCGCGTCGCCGAGCCGCACCAGCCGCACCGGCGCGCCCACCACCTGCGCCAGCCAGCCGGCCACCGCGTCGCCGGCGTCGGCGGCATCGAAGACCTCGTGGCGCGCCTTCAGGTCGCTCCAAATCTTCACCTGGCAGGCGTCGAGTTCGTCCGGCGTCGCCAGCTCGGTCGCGCCCGGCGCGCCCAGGAGCAGGCGGGCGCCCGCCACGCGCGGGTGCACCAGCGCGAGCCTCGGGAACTCGCCCTGCCACGTGACCTCGCCGCGCGCGTTGACGATGGCCCAGCCGCGGTCGCCGGCGGCACCGCCGCGGACGTCCAGCAGCAGCTCCCGCACCGGCATCGGCGCGCAGGCCTTGACGGGGTAGACGTACAGCGCGGTCGCGGCGCAGGTGAGGCTGAAGTCGGCGATGGAGGGGGTCATGGCGAAGGGGCGTCCGCGTGTCACTATGCCCGAGGAGTGTCGGGTACAGTCGAATTTCACACCTGATTCGGCGCTCCCATGACTGTTCGCGTTCTCACCGGCATCACCACCACCGGCACCCCGCACCTCGGCAACTACGTCGGCGCCATCCGGCCCGCGATCGCCGCCAGCCGGCGCTCGGACGTGGAGAGCTTCCTGTTCCTGGCCGACTATCACGCGCTGGTCAAGTGCGACGACCCGGCCCGCGTGGAGGAATCGCGCCTGGCGCTGGCCGCCACCTGGCTGGCCGCGGGGCTGGCCCCCGAGCGCGTCACGTTCTACCGCCAGAGCGACATCCCCGAGATCCCGGAGCTGAACTGGCTGCTCACCTGCGTCACGCCCAAGGGCATGATGAACCGCGCCCACGCCTACAAGGCCGCCACCGACGCCAACGCCGGCGGCGAGCCCGACGACGGCATCAACATGGGCCTGTTCTGCTATCCGGTGCTGATGTCAGCCGACATCCTCATGTTCAACGCGCACCAGGTGCCGGTGGGCAAGGACCAGGTGCAGCACATCGAGATGGCGCGCGACATCGCGCAACGCTTCAACCATCTCTTCGGCCAGGGCCGGGCGCTGTTCACGCTGCCCGAGGCCGTCACCGACGCCGAGATGCAGCTGCTGCCGGGCCTGGACGGCCGCAAGATGTCCAAGAGCTACGACAACACGATCCCGCTGTTCGAGGGCGGCGCCAAGGGCCTGGCCGCGGCCATCGCGCGCGTGGTCACCGACTCGAGGCTGCCCGGCGAGCCCAAGGATCCGGAGGGCGCGCACCTGGTGACGCTGTTCGACGCGTTCGCCACGACCGAGGAGCGCGCGGCGTTCCGCGCCGAGCTGCGCGCCGGACTCGCATGGGGCGAGGCCAAGAAGCGCCTGCACGACGTGATCGAGCGCGAGATCGCGCCGATGCGCGCGAAGTACGAGACGTTCATGGCGCGTCCCGAGCTGATCGAGGAGCAGCTGCTGATCGGCGCGAAGAAGGCGCGCGCCATCGCCGCGCCGTTCCTGCAGACGCTGCGCGAGGCCGTGGGCCTGCGCCGCTTCCGCGCGCTGGCCGCCGCGCCCGCCGCAGACCCGAAGGCCGCCGCGGCCGCCCCGCTGGCCGCCTTCAAGCAGTACCGCGAGGCCGACGGCCAGTTCTACTTCAAGCTGGTGGGCGCGGGCGACGCGCTGCTGCTGCAGAGCACCGCGTTCGCGCAGGGCCGCGACGCGGGCGCGTGGGTGGCGAAGCTGAAGAAGGAGGGCGCCGCCGCGCTCGCCGGCGCGCCGGTGACGCTGGCCGCCGACGAGGCCGCGGTGCGCGCCGCGCTCGACCGGTTCCTCGAGGTGGAATGAGCGCCGGCCGGCCGCCAGCAGGCGCTCGCACCGCGGCCGTCAGGCGGAGGGGCGCCTGATGACGGCCCCGGCCGCGCGTAAAGATTCGTGAGCCTGTCCGCACGGCGCGGCCGAACAGGCGCAACATCACGACTGTGGGCAATCGCCCTGGAACGGCGTTTGCCGGTTTTGCATGGCATCCGGTGCCACGAGCACCAGCGAGGTTTCATCATGAACAGCCTTCACGCACCCATCCACACCATGCGCCTCGTGTTCGGCGCCCTGGCCGTGGTCGTCCTGCTGGCGGCCGCCTCGGCCGTCGCGGCGTCCGAGCCCGTCACCAGCGACCAGTTCGCCCCCGGCTGGCAGGCCCACGCGAGGCCGCTGTTCAATCTCGGCCCCGCGATGCGCATGCCGGGCCGCGACCGCTATGAAATGCCGGGCATCCTGGCCACCGGCGACTATGTGCTGGTGCGGCGCAAGGGCGACAAGGCGGAGCTGATCAACACCTCCATCATCACCGTGCACGGCGGCAACGAGAAGCAGTACATCTTCCTGGACGCCGGCACCGGCCAGGTCGAGGCGTTGCCCGTGGCGGACGTGCCCACGCTGAAGACGGTGGGCATGAAGCCCTCGCGCTGACCGCGGCGCGGCCGGCGGTCGCCGGCCCGGTTTTGGGTATGCTGGCGCCATGCCGCTAGACACCCTCGACTACCAGACCGGCGACTCGCCGAAATCCACCATCATCATCCTGCACGGGCTCGGCGCGAGCGCGACCGACTTCGTGCCCGTGGCCCGCGAGCTGGACCTGCGTGCGTTGGGCGACGTGCGCTTCGTGTTCCCGTTCGCGCCGGTGCGGCCCGTCACCATCAACGGCGGCATGTCCATGCCCGCCTGGTACGACATCCTGGGCGCCGACCTCGTGCGCCGCGAGGACGAGCCCAGCCTGCGCGAGTCGGCCGCCGCGTTGCAGGCGTTGATCGCCCGCGAGATCGCCAGGGGCGTGCCGGCCTCGCGCATCGTGCTGGGCGGGTTCTCGCAAGGCTGCGCGATGACGCTGCTGGCCGGCTTGCGGGCTCCGCAGCGACTGGCGGGGCTGCTGGGCATGTCGGGCTACCTCCCGCTGGCGGCCACCACGGCCGCGGAGCGCAGCGAGGCCAACCGCGACGTGCCCATCTTCCTGGGCCACGGCCGCATGGATCCGGTGGTGCCGTTCGCGCGCGGCACGGCCACGCGCGACGCGCTGGTCGAGCTGGGCCATCCGGTGGAGTGGCACGACTACCCGATGCAGCACTCGGTGTCGCAGGAAGAGATCGCCGACGTCGAGGCGTGGCTGCTGAAGGTGCTGGCCGTCTAGCAGTTCACCTCGGTCTACCCCGTCATCCTGCGACTCCGCTTCGCGCCGCGCAGGATGACGATTCGTTTCGTCAGAGCGGCTTCTTGGCCAGCTTGCCCTTGGGCGCCACGGCGGTCACCGGCGGGGTCGGGCGATCGGATCCGGCGGCCTTGGGCACCGCGGCATCCTTCTTCGGCTTCTTGACGTTCTTGGTGGAGCGTTGTTCCTTGGACATGGGTCCTCCGGCAGGTTGGTTGATGAACTCGGCCGAAATGGTAAGGCATCGCGGGGGGTGTCGTGCGTCGCTCGACCATTTCTGCAAACCCTTCAGTCGAGCCGCAGCCGCAGGATGACGGGTCATCGATGCCCCTCGGCGCCGGCATCCACCGACCATCGGCGAAAATGCGCCGATGCCCAGGACCCCGATGTTCGCACCGCTGCCCGACGGCCCGCTCGACGTGGTGGGCGACGTCCACGGCGAACTCGACGCACTTCACGCGTTGCTGGCGCACCTGGGCTACGACCGTGACGGCGCGCATCCCGACGGCCGCCGCCTGGTCTTCGTCGGCGACCTGTGCGATCGCGGGCACGACAGCCCCGGCGTCATCGCGCTGGTGCGGCGCCTGGTGGAGTCCGGCCGCGCGCTCGCGACCCTGGGCAACCACGAGATCAACCTGCTGCGCGGCGACCGCAAGGACGGCAACGACTGGTTCTGGAGCGAGTTCAGCGCGCGCGACGCCAAGTACGAGCCGCGCGCCCACCTGCCGGCCGACCAACGCGACGGCGTGATCGCCTTCCTGCGCCGGCTGCCGCTGGTGCTGGAGCGCGCCGACCTGCGCGTGGTGCACGCGGCCTGGGACGCGGCATCGATCGCGCTGCTGCGCGGCGCCGACCCCGCCCTGAGCCGCGTGGAGCACTTCCTGCGCTGGGACGCCGACGCGGAGGCGCTGATCGCCGCGCGCGGCGTCGGCGAGGCCGCGCGCATCGAGTACGAGGAATACCGCGAGCGACTGGTCGACCCGGCGCAACCGGTGCCCATGCTCGTGGCCACGGCGCAGGTCGACGAGATCCGCCAGATGGCCAACCCGATCCGCGTGGTCACCTCGGGCATCGAGCGCGGCGCGGGGCGCCCGTTCTATGCCAGCGGCCACTGGCGCTTCGTCGAGCGCATCCGCTGGTGGGACGAGTACGCCGACACGGTGCCGGTGATCGTGGGCCACTACTGGCGGCAGTTCGCGCGCGTGGATCGCGCGTCGCTGGGCAAGACCGAGGAGAACCTGTTCACCGACCTGCCGCCCACGGCCTGGCACGGGCAGCATCGCAACGTGTTCTGCGTCGACTTCTCGGTGGGCGGGCGCTTCCTCGAACGGCCGCTCGCGCCCGGTGCCGTGCCGCGCTCGCGCCTGGCCGCGCTGCGCTGGCCCGAGCGCGTGCTGGCGCTGGACACCGGCGAGATGCTGGCGACTGCGGACTGATCAGGGTCGATCGACCAGGATCGCGCGGAAGTCGTTGACGTTGGTCAGCGTGGGCCCGGTGACCACCGAGTCGCCGAGCGCGCGGAAGAAGCCGTGGCCGTCGTTGGCGTCGAGGCTCGCGCGCGGGTTGATGCCCGCGGCCCAGGCGCGCGCCAGCGTGTCGGGCGTCACGAGCGCGCCCGCGACCTCCTCCGCGCCGTCCACGCCGTCGGTGTCGCCCGCGATCGCGTGCACGCCGGCCAGGCCGTCCAGCGCCACGGCCAGCGACAGCAGGAACTCGACGTTGCGGCCGCCGCGGCCGGTGCCGCGCACGGTGACCGTGGTCTCGCCGCCGGACAGCAGCACGCAGGGCGCGCCGAACGGCTGGCCGCGCAGCGCCACCTGGCGCGCGATGCCGGCCATCGCCTTGCCCAGGTCGCGCGCCTCGCCCTCCAGGCTGTCGCCCAGTATGTGCGCGGCCAGGCCCGCGTCGCGCGCCACCTTGGCCGCGGCCTCCAGCGCGACCTGCGGTGCGGTGATCATGCGCAGCTCGCCGCGCGCCAGCCGCGGGTCGCCGGGCTTGACGGACTCGCCTTCGCCGTTCGCGAGCAGCCGCCGCACCGCGTCGGGCACGGCCATGCGGTAGCGGTCGACGATGGCCAGCGCGTCGGCGCAGGTGGTGGGGTCGGCCACGGTGGGGCCGGAGGCGATGTCGCGCGGGTCGTCGCCGGGCACGTCGGAGATCAGGAGCGTCAGCACGCGCGCCGGATGGCACAGCGCGCCCAGCCGGCCGCCCTTCAGCGCGGACAGGTGGCGGCGCACGCAGTTCATCTCCGAGATCGTGGCGCCGCTGGCCAGCAGCGCGGCGTTGACGGCGCGCTTGTCGTCCAGCGTCAGGCCGGGCGCGGGCGCTACCAGCAGCGACGAGCCGCCGCCGGAGATCAGCGCGATCACGAGGTCGTCCTCGCTGAGCCCCGTCACCTTCTGCGCGATGCGGCGCGAGGCCAGCAGCCCGGCCTCGTCGGGCACCGGATGCGCGGCCTGCACGATCTCGATGCGCTCGCACGACACCTCGTAGCCGTAGCGCGTGAGCACCAGCCCCTCCAGCGGGCCGGGCCAATGATCCTCGAGCGCGCGCGCCATCGCGGCCGAGGCCTTGCCGGCGCCGATCACGATCGTGCGGCCCCGGGGCGGCGCGGGCAGGTGCGGCGGCAGGCACAGCGCGGGCTGGGCCGACGCGATGGCCGCGTCGAACATCTGGCGCAGCAGGGCGCGCGGGTCGGGGGGCGTGCTCATGCGGTCATTCTGCGCGCGTGACCCGAGCTAGGGCGCATGAAGCACGGGCATCGGCCCTTTGGCCAAATCATTGGCCAGTTCGGTCATGCGCTGGTTGCTTGCGCAAACGTCACAAGCCCGATCGATCTGATCCATGGTCAAGCCGGCGGGTATGTAGAGCTTCTTCTTCTCGGTGTCGAAGAGAAGGGTGGAATTCTCGACGCTCGAATAGCTGCGCGCCCGCAGATCCAGAACATCGAGCACTTCCTGCCGGTCAAGCCCGAGCTTCCAGCCGGTGCCATTTGTGGAGCCCTTGTAGAGCGCCACGTAAAGGCTCCGGGTGTGCAACGTCACCATCGCCATGTCGACGATGGCCGTGCACCACGTGGCGAAGTACTCCTCGTCCGTCGCCGTGGTTTCGGCCTTCTTGCCCATCTGCTTGATGTGCGCGACCAGCCCTCCGGCGTTGTCCGGCGTCGTGATCGCCAGCCCCAGGCATTGGGCGAACCCACCCGTGTAGATGGAGGTCTTTCCCGTCGTCGAAACAACGATCTCCCCTTCAGCGCAGATGGTGATGGGCTTCGGGGTCATTCCCTCGCGCACCTTCGGCACCTGCACCGGGCCGTCTTGAAAACTTCGCTTGCTGACGATGATCGGCATATGGCGTTTCCTCCCGTTCCTCAAGGGAACATTGAGCAGCGAACATACAGTTTTCCGTGCCACGGTGTCTACCGCGGCGTCAGGCTTGCCTCCGACTTCATTGACACTGGATGGCGGCCAGGTGCTCGCGCAGCCGCGGTGCGGCGAAGTCGAGGAAGGTTCGCAGCTTGGAAAGACGGGCGCTGAAACTTCCCGCGCCCGGGCGATGCAGGTATCGTCCGGGGCATGAGCTACCGCGCCACGATCGGCCACCACGTCCACGGATTCGCCGACCTGCGCGAGCTGATGGGCAAGGCCAGTCCCGCCCGCTCGGGCGACCAGCTGGCCGGCGTCGGCGCGGCGACGGCGCAGGAGCGCGTCGCGGCTCAGGCCGCGCTGGCCGACGTGCCGCTGGCCACCTTCCTGACGCAGGCCGTGGTGCCCTACGAGAGCGACGAGGTCACGCGGCTGATCATCGACGGCCATGACGCCGCCGCGTTCGCGCCGGTGCGCCATCTCACCGTGGGCGGCCTGCGCGACTGGCTGCTGTCGGACGCCGCCACGCCCGGGTCCCTCGCCGCGCTCGCGACCGGCCTCACGCCCGAGATGGTGGCGGCCACGAGCAAGATCATGCGCAACCAGGACCTGGTGCTCGCGGCGAGCCGCTGCCATGTCGTCACGCGCTTTCGCAACACGCTGGGCCTGCCCGGCTCGCTGGCCGTCCGCCTGCAGCCCAACCATCCCACCGACAGCGCCGCCGGCATCCTGGCCAGCATCGTCGACGGCCTGATGTACGGCGCCGGCGACGCGGTGATCGGCATCAACCCGGCGGCCGACAGCGTGCCGCAGCTGGTGCGGCTGCTGCACCTGCTGGACGATCTCATCGCCGGCCAGAAGATTCCCACGCAGGCCTGCGTGCTGACCCACGTCACCAACACGCTGCGCGCCATCGAGCAGCGCGCGCCGGTGGATCTCGTGTTCCAGTCCATCGCCGGCACCGAGCAGGCCAACCGCGGCTTCGGCGTGTCGCTGGCGCTGCTGGACGAGGCGCATGCGGCGGCGCTGGCGCTGCGGCGCGGCCCGCTGGGCGACAACGTGATGTATTTCGAGACGGGGCAGGGCAGCGCGCTGTCGGCCAACGCGCACCACGGCGTCGACCAGCAGACGCTGGAGGCGCGCGCCTACGCGGTGGCGCGGCGCTACCGGCCGCTGCTGGTCAACACGGTGGTGGGCTTCATCGGCCCGGAATACCTCTACGACGGCAAGCAGATCATCCGCGCCGGCCTGGAGGATCACTTCTGCGGCAAGCTGCTGGGCCTGCCCATGGGCTGCGACATCTGCTACACCAACCACGCCGAGGCCGACCAGGACGACATGGACACGCTGCTGGTGCTGCTGGCCAGCGCCGGCCTGAACTTCATGATGGGCGTGCCCGGCGCCGACGACGTGATGCTCAACTACCAGAGCACGTCCTTCCACGACGCGCTGTTCGCCCGCAAGCTGCTCGGCCGCCGGCGCGCGCCCGAGTTCGAGGCCTGGCTGCACGCGATGGGCATCACCGACGAGCACGGGTCGCTGCGCGGCGTCTCCACGATGCCGGCGCTGGCGCGGGCGATGTCGGCCGGCCTGTTGACGGACGCGTCGGCATGACCCCCCGCACGCTGCCCGACCAGCCCGTGCACTGGGACGCCGGCGACGCGCCGACGCACGCCCCGGTCCCACCGGCCGACCCGTGGAGCGCGTTGCGCCGCCATACCCCGGCGCGTATCTCGCTGGGCCGCGCCGGCACCAGCCTGCCCACCCACGAGGTGCTGCGCTTCGCGGCCGCGCATGCCGGCGCGCGCGACGCGGTGCACCTGCCGCTGGACGTCGAGGCGCTGCTGGCGGAGCTGCGCGCGCAGGGCCTGGCGCCGCTGCAGGCCGCGAGCCGCGCGGGTTCCCGAGTGGAGTACCTCACGCGCCCCGACCTCGGCCGCCAGCTCGCCCCCGCCAGCCGCGATTCGCTGGAGCCCGCCACCGGAGGCGGCCTGTGCATCGTGGTGGGCGACGGCCTGTCCGCGATCGCCGCGCAACGCCACGCCGCGCCGTTGCTGGCGGAGCTGGCGCGGGCCGGCGTCGTGGCCGATCGCGTGGTCGTGGCCACGCAGGCGCGCGTGGCGCTCGGCGACGAGATCGGCGAGCGCCTGGGGGCGTCGCTGGCGCTGGTGCTGATCGGCGAACGCCCCGGCCTGAGCTCGCCCGACAGCCTCGGCGCCTACCTCACCTGGGATCCGCGCGTGGGTCGCGTCGACAGCGAGCGCAACTGCGTCAGCAACATCCGTCCCGAGGGCCTGCCGCTCGCGCCCGCGGCGGCGCGCCTGGCCTGGCTGGTGCGCGAATCGCGGCGCCGGCGCGTGACCGGCATCGCGCTGAAGGACGACAGCGAGGTGCCGGCGCTGGCCGCCGACTCGCCGCCCGCGCTGCCGCCTACTTGAGCGTCTTCAGGTAGGCGATCAGGTCGGCCCGGGCCTTGGGGTCGTCCTCGCCCGGCCAGCCCATCGTCGTGCCGGGCTGCGCCTTCTGCGGGCTCGCCAGGAAGCTGTCCAGCGCGGTGTCGTTCCACACGACGGTGGACTTGGCCATCGCCGGGCTGTAGATGAAGCCCGGCTTGCTGCCGGCCCGGCGGCCGTAGAGGCCCTTGAGGCCGGGGCCGACGCCGTCGTTGTTGCCCGTGCTGTGACAGTCGGCGCATTGCTGGAAGGCCATGCCGCCGGCGGCGGCGTCCTGGGCGGGCGCGCTGGCGCTGGCGAGGCCCAGCAGGGCGGTCGTGGCGAGGAGCAGGGAGCGCAGAGGCATGTCGGGGGCCTTCTCGAGAGGGAAGCGCGATGTTGCATGCGAATCCGGCGCGATGGCAAGCCCCTTCGCGGCCGTCGGACGATGGGCCTGCCGCGACAATGGGCGCGCCATGCAGATGCACACCCTGGTCGCCTTCACCGCCGTCGCCGCCGTGGCCATCCTGAGCCCCGGGCCGGCCACGCTGCTGGCCCTGCGCAACAGCATGGCCTGGGGCCCGCGCCGCGCCGTGTGGTCGACGCTGGGCAACGTGTGCGGGCTGTTCGGACTGTCGGCGGCCGCGATGCTGGGGCTGGGCGTGCTGCTGCAGTCGTCGGCCGTGCTGTTCGGCGCGGTCAAGCTGCTGGGCGCGGGCTATCTCTTCTACATCGGCGCGCGCCAGCTCGCCGGCCGCGGCGTGACGCTGGTGCCGGCGTCCGGCGACATGCCGGCCGCGCCGCCCACGCGCGCCCGCCTGTTCGGCGAGGCGGTGCTCACGGCCAGCACCAATCCGAAGCCCATCCTGTTCTTCACCGCGCTGTTCCCGCAGTTCCTCGACGCCCGCGCGCCGCTGCTGCCGCAGTTCCTGGTGCTCACGGGCCTGTTCATGGCGCTGTCGTTCACGTCGCTGGCCACGTATTCGCTGCTCGCGTCACGCGCGCGTGCGCTGCTCGCGCGACCGCGCTTCTCGCTGTGGCTGAACCGCAGCGTGGGCGCGATCTTCGTCGGCTTCGGCGCCGCGCTGCTGACGCTGCGCCGCCAATCGGCCTGAGTGCTATCCTGACCGACCCGAAAAGCCGCCGCCAGCGCGGCAACGCAGAGACAAGCTGTCGCCACCGCGGCAGGCGAGGAAGCGATGTCAGCATCCCTCAATTCCTGGGCCTCGAACCCGGGCCGGCTCACGCCGAGCGAACACGCGCGGGCGCAGCGCATCGAGCAGTCGCACCTGCGCTGCGCCGCGCTGGGCCTGTCGCGCGTGGAGCGGCCCGACTTCGAGCCCATGGTGCGCGGCGACCTCGCGGTGGCGCGCGAGCGCAACCAGCGCCTGTTCACGCACGCGGCGCCGGTGATGGAGATGCTGTTCGAGCAGATCGTCAACACCGAGAGCATGATCGTGCTCACCGATGCGCAGGGCACCATCCTGCACTCGGTGGGCGACGACGAGTTCCTCGCGCGCGCCGGCAAGGTGGCGCTGACGCCCGGCGTCAACTGGGCCGAGCAGGCCAAGGGCACCAACGCCATCGGCACGGCCCTGGTGGAGGAGCTGCCGACGCTGGTGCACGCGGGCGAGCACTTTATCCACGCCAACAGCTTCCTCACGTGCTCGGCGGCGCCCATCTTCGATCCGCGCGGCAACATGCTGGGCGTGCTCGACGTCACCGGCGACCAGCGCTCGTACCACCAGCACACCATGGGGCTGGTGCGCATGTCGGCGCGCATGATCGAGAACCACTGGCTGTCGGAGGACTACGGCAACCACCTGCGCCTGCACTTCCACCTGCGTCCCGAGTTCATCGGCACGCTGCTGGAAGGCATCGTCGTGGTGGACGGCGAGGGCCGCGTGATCGGCGCCAATCGCAGTGCGCTGGACCAGCTCGACCTGGGCGTGGCCGCGCTGCGCACGCACACGCTCACTAGCCTGTTCGACACCACGCTCGCCGCCGTGGCCGACCACTTCCATGCGCCCATCACCGTGCCGCTGCGGCTGACCGCGCCGAACGGCCGCAGCTTCCACGCGAGCGCGCGCTTCAGCGGGCCGATGCGCTCGCCGCTGCAGCCCGTCGCGGCGGACTCCGGCGCGACGGCCGCGCCCGGGACGGCACCGCGCGCGGCCGCGCCGGCGCTGGCGTCCGGGCTGCGGACGCTGAGCACCGGCGACCCGCAGATGGAGGCGCTGGTGCACAAGGTGCGGCGCATCCTCAACAAGGACATCCCGCTGCTGATCCTGGGCGAGACGGGCACCGGCAAGGAACTGCTCGCGCGCGCCGTGCACCAGGATTCCGACCGCGCGCGCCAGCCCTTCGTGGCGGTGAACTGCGCGTCCATTCCCGAGACGCTGATCGAGGCCGAGCTGTTCGGCTACGAGGACGGCGCGTTCACTGGCGCGCGCCGCAAGGGCGCCAGCGGCCGCATCGTGCAGGCCAACGGCGGCACGCTGTTCCTCGACGAGATCGGCGACATGCCGCTGTCGCTGCAGGCCCGCCTGCTGCGCGTGCTGCAGGAGCGCAGCGTGACGCCACTGGGCGGCCACAAGGCGATCGCGGTGGACATCGCGGTCGTCAGCGCCACCCATCGCAACCTGCGCGACATGATCGCGGCGCAGCAGTTCCGCGAAGACCTTTACTACCGGCTCAACGGGCTGGTGGTGCGCCTGCCCGCGCTGCGCGACCGCTCCGACCTGGTGGCCATCGCGCGCCGCATCCTGCAGACCGAGGTGCCGCAGGCCACGCCGGCCATCGGCGCGGCCGTGCTGCGCCTGTTCGAGCGCTACGCCTGGCCCGGCAACATCCGCCAGCTCGCCAACGTGCTGCGCACCGCGGCGGTGATGGCGGCCGGCGAGGGCGACATCACCGAGGCGCACCTGTCCGACGACTTCCTGGAGGACGCGCGCGAGACGCCCGCGGCCGCACCGCCCGAGGCGGCCGCGAGCTCGCTGGCCGAGTCCGAGACGGCGCTGATCCGCGCCGCCGTGGCGGCCGCCGGCGGCAACATCTCGGAGGCCGCGAAGCGCCTGGGCATCAGCCGCAACACGATCTATCGCAAGCTGCGCGGCTGAGGACGCCGGGTGCCGCAGCGGCGCACGAGGACTTCGCGAAGGCGATATCCTGAGGCGAGCCCGATCCAGGAACCATCGCCATGTCCGACACCCGACTCCCCACCTACTTCATCTCGCACGGCGGCGGCCCGTGGCCGTGGATGAAGGAACAGATGGGCGGGGCCTACGACCGCCTCGAGGCGGCGCTGGCGGGCATGCCCGCCGAGATCGGCCGCACGCCGCGCGCGGTGCTGATGGTGTCCGCGCACTGGGAGGCGCAGCGCTTCACGGTGCAGACGAGCCCCGCGCCCGGCATGCTCTACGACTACGGCGGCTTCCCCGACTTCACGTACCACATCAAGTATCCGGCGCCCGGCGCGCCCGACGTGGCCGTCCGGGTGCGCGAACTGCTCACGGCGGCCGGCATCGCGTCGGACGAGGACGCGCGCCGCGGCTTCGACCACGGGATGTTCGCGCCGATGGCCGTCATCTATCCGCGGGCCGACGTGCCGGTGCTGCAGCTGTCGCTGAAGACGGGCCTCGCGCCCGACGAGCACCTCGCGCTGGGCCGCGCACTCGCGCCGCTGCGCGAAGAGGACGTGCTGATCGTGGGCAGCGGCCTCAGCTATCACAACCTGCGCACCTTCGGCCCCGCGGCGCACGCGCCGTCGGCCGCGTTCGACGCCTGGCTGGAGAGCACGCTGGCGATCGCCGACGCGGCCACGCGCTCGGCCACGCTCGCCGCGTGGGAGCGCGCGCCCGCCGCGCGTCTCGCGCACCCGCGCGAGGAGCACCTGCTGCCGATGATGGTTGCGCTGGGCGCCGCCGAGGGCGAGGCCGCCACCCGGGTCTATCACGAGCGCGATTTCTTCGGCGGCATCACGGTGTCGAGCTATCGCCTTGGGTGAGGCCGCGTCGAGGCCGTCGGGCGCACTGCCGCTCGTCGCGCTCGGGGCGTCGCTGGTGTCGCAGAACCTGGGCGCGGCGATCGCCAAGAGCCTGTTCCCGTTGGTGGGCGTCGAGGGCATGACGGCCCTGCGCATCGGCCTGTCGGCGCTGCTGCTGCTCGCCTTCTGGCGGCCGTGGCGCGCGCCCGTGGCCGGACGCGACGTCGTCAACGTGGCGATCTACGGCGCGATGCTGGGCGGCATGAACCTGTGCATCTACCAGGCGTTCGGCCGCATCCCCATCGGCATCGCCACCGCCATCGAGACCACCGGCCCGCTGGTGGTGGTGCTGGCGGCGTCGCGCCGGGCGCTCGACGTCGCCTGGGTGGCGCTGGCGCTGGCCGGGCTCGCGCTGCTGCTGCCGCTGGCCTCCGACCGCGAACTCGACCCGCTGGGGCTCGCGTTCGCGTTCGGCGCGGCCGCGTCGTGGGCGCTGTACATCGTGTTCGGCAAGCGCGTGTCCACGCTGGCGAGCGGGCAGGCGGTGTCGCTGGGCATGCTCGTGGCGGCGCTGTTCGCGGTTCCCATCGGCGTGGCGCACGCCGGCGCGGCGATGGCGGTGCCCACGACGCTGCTGGCGGGGCTCGGGGTGGCGCTGCTTTCCAGCGCGGTGCCCTACTCGCTGGAGATGGCGGCGTTGCGGCGCATGCCGCGCCACGTGTTCGGCATCCTGGTGAGCGCCACGCCCGCCGTGGGGGCGGCCTGCGGCGCGCTGGTGCTGGGCGAGCGCCTGGGCGGGCTGCAGTGGCTCGCCATCGCCTGCATCGTCACCGCCTCGGCGGGCGGCGCGGCGACGGGGCGCGACGATCTCGGTTGACCGGCGCCGAAGCGGCACATCGACTCCGACGGCGCGGCGCGACCTGCAGGCGATGCGCGACGACCTCGACTGGGAGCGGCTGCTGCAGCCGAGGTCGTAGGCGGTCAGGCGTAGCGACGGCGCGCGGCCGCCTCCTGCCCTTCGCCCAGCCGCACGATGGCGGCCTCGCCGAACGGCAGCACGCGGAAGTCGGCGCCCGGCGGCATGCCGTCCAGGTGCTGCACGGCGCGCGCCAGTGCGTGGGTGGGCGCGTCGTAGGCATCGTCGGCCAGGTTGAACGTGGCGAAGTGGATGGCCAGCGAGGTCTGCGATTCCAGCGTCAGGCTGGCCTGCAGCGCCTCGTCGGGATCCATGTGCACGTTCTCCATGAACCAGCGCGGCGCATAGGCCCCGATGGGCAGCAGCGACAGGGTCATCGGGCCGAAGCGCTCGCGGATCGCCCGGAAGTGCTGGCCCTTGGCGGTGTCGCCGGCGAAGAACACCTTGCCGTGCGGCGTCTCCAGCACGAAGCCGCCCCACAGCGACTTGTCGCGGTCGAACAGCCCGCGGCCGGAGAAGTGCTCGGCCGGCACGTAGGTGGCCGTCACGCCTTCGCAGATCGAATGGCTGTCCCACCAGTTGAGCTCGACCACGTTCTTCGAGGGCACCTTGGCGCCCGCGCGCAGGCCGGTGAGCACCTGCGGGTTGTCGCGCTGCACCAGCTGGCGCAGCGTGGGCCGGTCGAGGTGGTCGTAGTGGTCGTGGCTCAGCAGCACGACGTCGACGGGCGGGATGAGGTCGAACGGCACGGCCGGCGGCCGCACGCGCTTCGGACCCGTCCAGGGCGTGGGCCCGATGCGCGCCGACATCACCGGGTCGGTGAGGATGTTCAGGCCGTCCACCTGCACCAGCACCGTGGCATGGCCGATGACGGTGGCGCGGATCGAGCCGTCGTCCACGCGCTCCACCGGCGGCGCCACGTGGACGTCCTCCACGTGTGTGGGCCATGGCCCGCGCGTGCGGGTGAGCAGCCAGCGCAGCGCGCCCGCCAGCCCGTGCGTCGCGCGCCCGCTGGCGTTGCGGAACTTGCCACGGCGATACGGGGCGGCTTCGAAGGCGTTGGGAGGCAGGGGCTCGGTCACTGGGCGGTCGGAAGGGATCTCCGCGCCCACTGTACGGCCCCGGGCCCTCGCGTGTGTGTCCGAACGGCGGAAAGTTACGGTCGAGTGAGCAATCGTTCCGCCGGCGCGCCCCGGGAAACGACGGCTACCGTCGCCGCCGATCCGCTCAGCAGCACGGCCACGGCCAGCATCGTCCACTCCATGCGGCTTTCAGGATGGGCCAGCACCCGCGGCAGGTGCACCAGCAGCACGAAGCTGGCCATCATCAGGGCCTCCAACGCGGCGGCCAGCGAGCGCCGCACGCCGATGGCGATGGCGATACCTGCCAGGGCATGCGCCGAGCCGGTGAACCAGGCGAGCGCGACCCGCTGCGGCAGCCACGCGGGAATCATGGACGCGGTGAAGTCGGCGTAGGCGAAGTGCGAGACCCCGAACACGATCGCGCACAGGCCGAAGACGATGGCCGCCGCGCGCCGCAGGCCCACGCGCGACGCGCCGGCGGCCAGCATCAACGCGGCGCTGGCCATGGCGCCCGTCTCGGCGATGCCCAGCCAGTCGGCCACCGACGCCGGACGCTGCGCGACGGACGGCACGTGCAGGGCCGTCCAGCCCAGCAGCACGGCGGCCACGAGCCACGCACCCGCTGCGCGCGGCCTGGCGGGCAACAGCATCGCCGCGGCGACGATCTCGAGCGCGCCCGCCGCGCGGGCCAGCAGGTCGCGCGCGGGGACGTCCGGCGGCACCGGCTGCCACTGGAACGCGAAGTCGCCGCTGGCCAGCGACAGGACGCCCAGCGCGCCCAGGCCCAGCGCGGTCGCGGCCAGGGCGATGCCAGGCCGGCTCTCGTTGTTCTTCCAGCTCATCGTGTCTCCCGTAGCCGGGCAGGCCCCTAGCCGCTGCCGTGTTCCTCGGCCTCGCGCTGCGCCGCCGTGTCCTCGGGGCGGCGGATGCCGGCCACGTAGTCGAAGCGGCGGGTGTTGCCGTCGCGCCGGTAGATCGAGAAGCGGGCGATGCCCAGGTTCTCGAGGTTGGGCAGGCCGGTGGTCCAGAACTGCGTTCGGCCGGCGACGACGATGCGCACCATGCCGTTGTCGCGCGCGGGCTGGAATTGTTCGACCGCGCCATCGCCCGCGGCGTCGACCGCGGCCTTGAACTGGCGCGCGGTGACGGGCCTGGTCGAGTCGGGCACGCGGCCATCGCACTCGCGCGCCATCGCGGCCTGCACGGCGGCCCAGCGCATCGCGGCGGTCTGCCGGCCCGGGTTGATGTCGTCGCTGCGCTGGCGCGACGTGGCCGCGCTGTGGCGCATGCCTTCGAAGTCGTCGGTGTCGGCGTCGGTGCCGCGATGCGACGCATGCTCGCCTGATCGGGCGGTTGCGTTGCCGCCGGCCAGCAGCGCGCGCTGGCGGGCCTTGCGCGCGGCCTTGGCGGCCTGGCGCGCGGCGTGCAGTTGCGCGGTCACCTGGCCGTGCAGGTCGTCCAGGCGGCACAGGAGGCGGGTGGATTCGGAGAAGACGACGGTGCGCCCGTAGCCGTTGACCTCGTTGCGCCACGCGGCCACCAGCGCCTGGGCGCGGCCCGCGTGCGGCGGGAGCTGCGACAGCAGGTCCTGCACCTCCATGTAGCGCGTGGTGATCCCGTTCTGCAACTCGCCGACGGACGAGGCGCGGTCGACGATGCTGAACTGCGAGCCCCAGGTCTCCCAGTCGATGTCGTGCCAGCTGCGATCGTGAAAATTGGGCTTGGCCATGCCTTGCTGTCTTCGTGGGCGTCGGCGAACGGCGGCGACGCTGACCGGCCAGGCAGGGATGCGGCAGGTGTCACCCGGGCCGCCATGGCGACGGCCGAGCGGAATGCTACAGGCCAATGCGCGCGGGAAGAAGACAGGATCGCGCGAAGCTAGGGATTCCCGCACGCGCCCATGCCGGGAAGGCACGCCGGAAACGAAGCGGGCGCCGCTCGAAGAGGGGCGCCCGGGTCGGGTGCGGGACGGCGCATGTCGCGCCGCCGGCGGGTCAGCCGTTCTTGCGGCGGCGCGCGGCGGCCGCGGCCAGGAACAAGGCGCCGAGGCTCATCATCGCCAGGTTCGAGGCTTCCGGAACGGCCGACGGCGTCGGCGGGAACGACGGCGGAGGCGGCGTGGGCGTGCCCGGGTCGGTGCTGCCCGACTGGCCCGGCGCCGGCGCCGGCGTCGGGGTGGACGGCGACGGCGTGGGCGACACCGGCGGCGTGACCGGCGGCGGGGGCGAGACCGGCGGCGAGGGCGACGTGGGCGTGCCGCTGGCGGGGGGCAGGCCGGTATCGCCGCCACCCGGATTGGAGCCGGCCGGCGTGCCGAAGCTGCCACCGCCGCCGCCGCCGCCCGCGTCGCCGCCCGGCGCGGGCGCCGCACTGGTCACGGCGGGGCTGGCCGAGCCGGGGGCGGCCGCGGGGCTGCCGCCGCCGTTGTTCTCGTTCTGCGCCACGATGAAGCTGCCGGGCGGGATGCCGCCGCCGCCGGCTGCCGGGTCGCCGTACTTGAACAGGTCTTCGTCGGACTTGCCGCCGCCGGTGCCATGCGCGACGCCGGACGTGTGCCTGCGCGTGGACGCGATCGCCACCTGCTGCGGCGCCGCGGCCTGCGGAGGCGGCACGTCGCCGGCAGCCTGGTGCATGGCGCCCGCGCCGGACGATCCGCCCGTCGCGACGACCGGATCGCCCTTGCCGCGCAGGAACGCCAGGAAGCCACCGCCAAAGCGCTTCCAGTCGACGGCAACGAACGTGGTTGCCCCGACGCAGAAGAACGCGATGAGTGCCAGTGCGACAGCGCGCTTGCGTTTGGTCTTGAGCATGGTGATCCGACTTGATGAGCGAGTTACTACATGTTACCTGGCTCCTCGATTGTTTCCAGCTCGATACGTCCGGCGGTAACAACAGCCAGGCGGAAACGTGACAAATTTCCTGCCGAGCGTCTAAAGAGAAGCCGGATATTGCCGAGACGCGCGGGTTCTCCCGAGGCCGGGAACGGTAAGTCGGGGGAAAGGAGGCCGGGGCGACGATGCGGGCACTCGACAAACCCCGGAGCTCGCCATGAATCCCACCGCATCGACCTCGCCAGCGTTGCGCGAATCCGCGCGCCGCGCCGAGCCCGGCCTGATCGGCCAGGCCGTCCTCCGGCTGATGACGCTCGAGACCCGCGTCGACGCGGTCCACGCCTTGTCGCCGCACTTCCGGCTGGTGTCGCTGCGCAGCGAGGCCTTGCGTCGCATCGCCCACGCGCCGGGCGACAAGGTGCAGGTCCGGGTGGCCGGCATGGCGTTCCGCACGTTCACCCCGTTCCGGCGCGGCGAGGGCGACGATTCGCTGGCGCTGCTGGGCTACGTGCACGGCGGCGCGCCGGCCGCGCGCTGGCTGGGCGGCGTGGCGCCGGGCGATCGCTGCCATGTGCTGGGGCCGCGGCGCTCGATGGACCTGGCGTCCATCGATCGCTCCACCGTGTTCATCGGCGACGAGACCTCGCTGGGCCTCGCGCTGGCGCTGTGCGGCACGCCGCTGGGCGGCCTCGACACGCATTTCATCTTCGAGGTGGACGACGCGGCCGAGGTGCGCTCGGTGCTCGAGGCCGCGGGCGGTGGCATGCTGCAACATGCCTGGCTGGTGGAGCGCCGGCCCGGCGGCGACCACCTGGCCGAGGTCGAGGCGACGCTTGCGCGCTACGCCGGCGCCGACTCGTACCGCCAGTACGTGCTCAGCGGCCAGGCCGAGACCATCCAGCGCCTGCAGCGCGGGCTCAAGGCGGCGGGCGCCAAGCCGTCGCAGATGCTCGTGAAGGCCTACTGGGCGCCCGGCAAGACCGCATTGGATTGAAATGAACCGCATCGCCCTCGTCGAAGACCACGAACGCCTGTCCCTGCTGGTGCGCAAGGCGCTGGCCGGCGCCGGCATCGAGGTCGACGTGTTCGACCGCATCGCCAGCGCGCGCCACGCGATCGCCGATACCCCTTACGGCGCAATCGTGGTCGACCGCGGCCTGCCCGACGGCGACGGCCTGTCGCTGGTGCGCCGGCTGCGCGCCGACGGCAACGTCACGCCCTGCCTGATGCTCACCGCGCGCGACGCCGTGCACGACCGCGTCGAAGGCCTCGAGGCCGGCGCCGACGACTATCTCGCCAAGCCTTTCTCGATGGAGGAACTCGCGGCCCGCGTCCGCGCGCTGCTGCGCCGGCCCGCCGCGATGCAGAGCCTCGCGCCGTCGTTCGGCGACGTGCAGCTGGCGCCCGACCAGGGCACGATGAGCTGCGCCGCCGAGACCATCACGCTGCCGTCGGCCGAGCTGCAGATCATGCTGTGCCTGGTCAAGGCCGAGGGCCTGGTGGTGCGCCGCGGCGCGCTGGAGGCCGCGGCCTGGGGCCTCACCGAGGCGGTGACGCCCAACGCGCTGGACGTGGCGCTGCACCGGCTGCGCAAGAAGCTGCAGGCGATCGATTCGACCCTGCAGGTGGTCAACGTGCGCGGGCACGGCTACGCGTTGCGACCCGATGAGAAGTGACCCGTTCGCCTGGCGCCGCAACGAGCGCGCCCGCCGGCCCTGGCGCGACAGCGACTGGCGCCACTGGGACGCGGCCGCGCATCCCGAATGCGCCGAGCCGCGCCGGCGCGGCGACGAGCGGGCGCTGCGGCGCGAGATCCGTTGGCGCCGCCGCCTCGCCTGGCACCTGCTGCACCATCGCCGCCACCACCAGGGCGGCAGCCTCGGCGGGCGGCTGCTCGCCACCTTCATCGTCGCATCCCTGCTCAGCATCGTGCTGGCGGCGGTCGCGCTGGAGACCGTGTTCAACTGGCATCCGTCGCTCGCGCTGTCGCATGGCCTGGGCCAGCAGGCGGCGTGGATCGAGTCGCACCTGGACTTCGACGCGGCCGGCCGGCCGGTGGCGCTGCGCGAGCCGACGGATACCGCCTGGGTGTATACGGCGGCCACGCGCGACTGGAAGTACCGAGTCGTGGACGGCCACGGCGCCGCGGTGCTGTCGTCCGACGCCGGCGCGCCCCCTTTCGCGGCGACGCCGGGCGGGTTCGACGGCACGCGCGAGCACTTCGACGTCGTCGACGACGGACTGCCGCTGCACGTGCTCACGCGCCCGCTCGAGCACGCCGGCCCTCAGTACTACGTGCAGGTGGCGATCAGCGACCGCGCCGCGGCGCTGTTCAGCGGCGCCGCCGTCGGCCCGATCCTGAAGAACGCGCTGGTGATCGCGGCGATCTCGCTGGTGCTGTTCGCCATGGGCGTGCACGCCACGCTGGGCCACCTGCTGCTGCCGCTGCGGCGCGCGTCCGACGCGGCCGCGCGCATCGCGCCGCGCAACCTCGAGACGCGGCTCTCGGAGTCGACGATGCCGCGCGAGCTGCGGCCGCTCACCCGCGCGTTCAACGAGGCGCTCGACCGGCTGCAGCAGGGCTATCGCGTGCAGCAGGAGTTCCTGGCCGCCGCCGCGCACGAGTTGAAGACGCCACTGGCCCTGATCCGCGGCCAGGTCGAGCTCAGCGAATCGGACGACCGCGACCTGCTGCTGGCCGACCTCGATCGCATGGCGCGCCAGGTGCACCAGTTGCTGCACCTGGCCGAGGTCAGCGAGGCGCACAACTTCAAGATGGCCGAGATCGACCTGGGCCTCGCGGCCACCGAGGCCACGACCTTCCTGCAGCGCCTGGCGCAGCGCGCGGGCGTGCATCTCGACCTGCGCGTGGCCGAGGGGCTCGCGCCGCGCCGCGCCGATCGGGGCGCGCTGTTCGTGCTGCTGAAGAACCTGATCGAGAACGCGATCCAGCACTCGCCGCGCGGCGCGGTGGTGACGGTCGATCTGCGGGCCAACGGCGTGTCGGTGCGCGACGAAGGCGCGGGCATCCCGCCCGAGCACCTGCCCGAGCTGTTCAAGCGCTTCTGGCGCGGCGCCGCGCGGCGCGACATCGGCGCGGGGCTGGGCCTGGCGATCTGCCAGGAGATCGCGCTGGCGCACGGCTGGTCGCTGGTGGCGCGCAACGGCACGGTGGGGGCGGAGTTCCTGGTCTCCTTCGAGCGCTGACACCGGGACGCGGCACACTGTCGGGCATGAATCCAACCGACCATCCGCTCGACAACGTGATGTGGGCCGCCCTGACCACCCGGCAGCAGGCGTGGTCCCGCGGCGGCGCGCTGGCGCGGCGCTTCAGGCCCGAGTTCGCGCGCTTCGCCGGCATGCCGGCGCTGTCCGAGGCCGGCCTGGCCGCGCTCGCATCCGACATGGACGCCGGCGAGATCGTGGCGCTCTTCGAGCCGCGCGACTTCGATCCCGGCCCGGCGTTCGACGTGGTCGATCGCAAGGGCCTGCTGCAGATGGTGGGCGCGGTGGGCGGCGAGCCGCGCGTGCCGGAGCGCTTTCGCGTGATGACGCCCGCCGACGTGCCGCGGATGACTGCGCTGGTGCAACTGACGGCGCCCGGACCGTGGTTCGAGCGCACCGCGGAACTGGGCCGCTTCGTCGGCCTCGAGGCGCGAGGCGAGCTGGTGGCCATGGCGGGCGAGCGCCTGCGCGTGCCCGGCCACACCGAGATCAGCGGCGTGTGCTGCCATCCCGGCTGGCGCGGCCAGGGCCTGGCGGCCGACCTGATGCGGCTCGTGTCGCAGGCCATCGTCGCGCGCGGCGAGACGCCGTTCCTGCATGTGCTGGCCGACAACGCGCCGGCCGTCGCGCTCTACGAGAAGCTGGGCCTGCGCCGCCGCATCGCGTCGCGGCTCACGATCCTGCAACGCAACGACGCCCCAGCCTGACGGGCAGTGACTCAGCGCGGCGGCGTGGCCACGCCGCCCTGGCCGGCCGGCAGCGTGGCCAGCGCGGCCTCGGCGGCCTGCAGAAGCGGCAGCAACTGGTTGCCATGAGCGGGCGACCACACGACCCCCACGCGTGCGGCCAGCGCCAGGCGCGCGACGCCCACGTTGATGGGCGCGGCCAGCGCCTGCGCCACCTTGGCGGCCACGCGCTGGGCCTCGTCCGGTTGGCGCAGGTCGACCAGCATCGCCGCGAACTGGCCGCGGTCCAGGCGCACGGCCGTGTCGGTCTTGCGCAGCTCGAAGTGCAGGCGGCCGGCCGTGGCGCGCAGCACGTCGTCGCCAACGCTGTGGCCGTACTCGGCGCACAGCGCGTCGAAACCGTCGATCTCGATGAGCATCATGGCCAGCACGCTCTTCTGCCGCGCCGAGCGCAGCAGCGCCATCTCGGCCCGATCCTGCAGCACGGCGCGCGTGGGCAGGCCGGTGAGGCTGTCGTGGTGGGTGAGGCGCAGCGGCGATTCCTCGGCGCGGTGCAGCGGCTCCACAGCGATGAGGCCGGTGACCTGGCCGCGGTGGTCGCGCAGCGCGCCGACGTTCAGGCGCGTGGGGTGCGGCGAGCCGTCCTTGTGGCGCAGTATCCAGTCGTGCTCGCTCGCCACGCCGTCGCGCCGCAGCGCGGTGCCCAGCACACCGGCGTCGGCCACCACGTGCTCGCCGAGGATGCCCGAAAGCTCCACGGCGCGCGCCTCGAGTTCCTCCAGCGCGATCAGGCTGCCGGCGATGGGCTTGCCGCTGAGCTCCTCGCGCCCGTAGCCCAGGCGCTCGGCGGCCACCGGATTGATCCAGCGTATTCGGCTCTGCGCGTCCACGCCCAGCACGACGCCGGGGTAGGCATCCAGCAGCAGCTGCTGCACTTCTCCGAGTTCCAGCCAGGTGTGGGACTGCGGATCCAGGGTCGCGTGTTGACTGTCCATCGGCCCAGTCTCTCACCGACCGGGCCGCGCCGACAAGCCCCTTTCCGGGGAGGGCGAACCCCATGGGCGTCCGCTCGAATCCGGCGTACCGTGCGCGCTGTTCAAATACGCCCATGACGACCCTTCCCACCGATCCCGCGCTGCAGGTCGAAGGCTTCTTCGACGCGGCCACGTCCACCGCCACCTGGCTGGTGCTCGATCCCGCCACGCGGCAATGCGCCGTCATCGACAGCGTGCTGGACTACGACGCGAACTCGGGCCGCACGAGCAGCGCCGGCGCGCAACGCCTGCTGGACCGCATCGCCGAGCTCGGCGCGACGCTGCAGTGGATCCTCGAGACGCACATCCACGCCGACCACCTGTCCGCCGCGCACTGGCTCAAGGAGCGCGTGGGCGGCACCATCGGCATCGGCCGCCGCATCGTCGATGTGCAGCGCGTGTTCGGCAAGCTGTTCAACGCCGGCGCCGGCTTCGTGCCCGACGGCCGCCAGTTCGACCGCCTGTTCGACGACGGCGACACCTTCGCGATCGGCACGCTGCAGGCCACCGCGCTGCACACGCCGGGACATACCCCCGGGTGCATGAGCTTCGTCGTGCCGGGCCGGGCGCACACGGCGGTCTTCATCGGCGACACGCTGTTCGCGCCCGACTACGGCAGCGCGCGCTGCGACTTCCCCGGCGGCGACGCGAGCGCGCTGTACCGCTCCATCCGCCGCCTGCTGAGCCTGCCCGGCGACACGGTGCTGTACCTGTGCCACGACTACGCGCCGGGCGGCCGCGACGTGATGCTGACCACCACGGTGGCCGAGCAGAGGGCGGCCAACATCCATGCGCACGACGGCGTGTCCGAGGCCGAGTTCGTGGCGATGCGCGCCGCGCGCGACGCCACCCTCGCCAAGCCGAGGCTGCTGCTGCCGTCGGTGCAGGTGAACATGCGCGGCGGCGCGCTGCCCGAGCCCGAGGCCAACGGCGTGCGCTACCTCAAGATCCCGCTCGACGCCGTCTGATGGAAGCGTTCGCACTCGGCGCGCTGGTGGGGCTGCTGCTGGCGCTGACGGGCGCCGGCGGCGGCATCCTGGCCGTGCCCCTGCTCGTGTTCGCGCTCCACCTGGGCGTGGCCCAGGCCGCGCCCATCGGCCTGCTGGCGGTGGGCCTGGCCGCGGCGATGTCCGCCGCGCTGGGCCTGCGCGACGGCATCGTGCGCTATCGCGCCGCGATGCTGATGGGCGGCCTGGCGCTGGTGCTCGCGCCGCTGGGCGTGGTGGCCGCGCAGCGCGTGCCCAACGCGCCGCTGACGCTGGCGTTCGCCGCGGTGCTGGCGCTCTCGGCGTGGCGCATGTGGCAGCGCGCGCGGCACACGCTGCGCGCGAGCGCGGACGCCGCGCGCGCCGCGCTCCCGTGCGTGCTCGACGCGCGCGACGGGCGTCTCGTCTGGACGCGTCCGTGCGCGCAGGCGCTGGCGCTCACCGGCGTGGCCGCCGGCCTGCTCAGCGGCCTGCTGGGCGTAGGCGGCGGCTTCGTCATCGTGCCGGCCCTCACGCGCTTCACCGAACTGTCGGCCCGCAGCGTGGTCGCCACCTCGCTGGCCGTGATCGCGCTCGCGTCGATCGGCGGCGTGGGCGCGGCGGCGTGGCACGGCGCGATCGCCTGGAACATCGCGCTCCCGTTCGCGGTCGGCTCGGTGGCGGCGTCCCTGCTCGCTCGCTTGATCGCAGCGCGCGCGGCCGGGCCGCGGCTGCAGCAGGGCTTCGCGGTCGTCAGCGCCGGCGTCGCCGCGCTGCTGCTGGCTCGCGTGCTGGGGTGGCTGGCGGTCGACTAGTCCGCATAGCGCAGCGGCAGCGCCGTCGTGAACTTCAGCTGCTCCATCGCGAAGCTGGAGCTCACGTCGAACAGCTGCGTGCCCGCGATCAGGCGCTTGTAGACGCCGTCGTAGGCGGCGATGTCGGGCACGACGATGCGCAGCAGGTAGTCGATGTCGCCGCTCATGCGGTAGAACTCCACCACCTCGGGAATCGATTCGACTGTGGCGTGGAACCGGTCGAACCAGGCCTGCGTGTGCTGGCTGGTCTTGATGTTGACGAACACGGTCACGCCCACGTTGACGCTCTTCGGATCGACAAGCGCCACGTGGCCGGTGATGACGCCGGCGTCCTTCAGGCGCTGGATGCGGCGCCAGCAAGGCGTGGTCGACAGCTGCACCGCCGCCGCGAGTTCGGCGACGGGTGTGTCGCAATCGAGCTGAAGCATGTCGAGAAGGCGACGATCGATGGCATCCAGTTTCATGGGTGACCTTTCTTGGGGCATGAAATTCTATTGCCGCGGCGCGAAGGCGGGCGGCGGATTCAACCCCGCGCCAGCACGGGCGAGGGCCCCTGTGCGACGATGACGCCCCCATGACGTCGCCGCTCTCCCTCGCTTCCTACCCTTCGTTCATCCGGTTCTGGGCAGGCCGCGTGGCCGGCACGATGGGCAACCAGATGGTGATGGTGGCCGTCGGCTGGCAGATGTACGACCTCACGCACAGCGCGTGGAACCTGGGCCTGGTGGGGCTGTTCCAGTTCGTGCCGGCGCTCGCGCTGGCGCTGGTGTCGGGCCACATGGCCGACCGCCACGACCGGCGCCACATCGTGTCGATGGCGCTCACGCTGCAACTGGTGGCGGCGCTGCTGCTGCTGCTGGCCACGCACGAAGGCTGGATCTCGCGCGACCTGATCCTGGGCGTGTCGTTGCTGCTGGGCGTGGCGCGCTCGTTCCAGATGACCGCCCAGCAGGCGCTGACGCCGCTGCTGGTGCCCGCGTCCATCCTGTCGCGCGCGATGGCGTTCAGCTCGTCGGGCAACCAGGCCGCCATCATCGGCGGCCCGGCGCTCGGCGGCTTCCTGTATGCCGCCGGCGCCGGCGTGGTCTACGACGTGTGTGCCGTGCTGTTCGTGATCGGCGCGGGCCTCGTGTGGAGCGCGCGCTACGACCACAGGCCCGCGCCGCGCGCGCCGGTGACCATGGACACGCTGCTGGCCGGCGTGCGCTTCATCCGCGCCAAGCCGGTGGTGCTGGGCGCGATCTCGCTCGACCTGTTCGCGGTGCTCCTGGGCGGCGCCGTGGCGCTGCTGCCGATCTACGCGCGCGACATCCTGCACGTGGGCCCGGAGGGCCTGGGCCTGCTGCGCGGCGCGCCGGCCGTCGGGGCGCTGCTGATGTCGCTGGTGCTGGCGCGCTGGACCATCCGCAGCCGGGCCGGCACGATCCTGTTCTCGTGCGTGGCGGTGTTCGGCCTCACGACGATCGTGTTCGGCCTGTCGCCGTGGTTCTGGCTGTCGATGGGGGCCCTGTTCATCAACGGCGCGGTCGACATGGTCAGCGTGGTCGTGCGCCAGACGCTGGTGCAGCTCGATACGCCCGACGAGATGCGCGGCCGCGTCAGCGCGGTCAACGCGATCTTCATCGGCGCCAGCAACCAACTGGGCGAGTTCGAGTCGGGCGCAACGGCGGCGCTGTTCGGCCCGGTCGGCGCCGTGGTGCTGGGCGGCGCGGGCACGCTGGTGGTCGTGGGCCTGTGGATGCGCTGGTTCCCCGAGCTGCGCCGCCGCAAGAGCCTCACGGAGGCCTAGGCTGCGCGGAGCGTGAATCCTGCGACTGCGCGCAGTCGCAGGATCCAGCCAAGGTCAGCCGCGGATGTCCAGCTTGGGGAACGACTTCACGAGATCGTCGATCGCCTTCATCTGCGCGAGGAACGGCTCCAACTGGTCCAGCGGCAGCGCGCTGGGGCCGTCGCACAAGGCCTTGTCCGGATCCGGATGGGCCTCCAGGAACAGGCCGGCCAGGCCCAGCGCGAGGCCCGAGCGCGCCAGCTCCACCACCTGCTCGCGCCGGCCGCCCGAGGCGGCGGCGCCCGCGGCGCGCTGCTGCAGCGAGTGCGTGACGTCGAAGATCACCGGCGCGTCGCCCGTGGTCTTCTTCATCACCGAGAAGCCCAGCATGTCGACCACCAGGTTGTCGTAGCCGAAGGAGCTGCCGCGCTCGCACAGGATCAGCTGGTCGTTGCCGGCCTCGCGGAACTTCTCGCAGATGTTGGCCATCTGCGACGGGCTCAGGAACTGCGGCTTCTTGATGTTGATGACGCGCCCGGTCTTCGCCAGCGCCACCACCAGGTCCGTCTGGCGCGCCAGGAAGGCCGGCAGCTGCAGCACGTCCACCACTTCGGCGACGGCGGCGGCCTGGTGCGGCTCGTGCACGTCGGTGATCAGCGGCACGCCGAAGGTGGTCTTCACGGCCTCGAGGATCCGCAGGCCTTCCTCCAGGCCCGGGCCGCGGTACGAGTGGATGGACGAACGGTTGGCCTTGTCGTAGCTGCCCTTGAACACGTACGGGATGCCCAGCCTGCTCGTGACGCGCACGTATTCCTCGGCCGCGCGCAGGGCGAGGTCCTTCGATTCCAGCACGTTGATGCCGCCGAACAGCACGAACGGCGCGCCGTTGCCGGCTTCGATGGCGGGGGTGATCCTGACGGTGGACATGGCGTCTCCTTGATTCGCAGCCGGCATTTTGCAACCGTTCCGGGCCGTTGGCGCCCGAGGCGGGTTCTCGGCGCGGAACGCCGCCCCGCGGGCGCATTGCGCGGGAGGACGTCGGTGATCCGGGGCCGACCAGGGGCGTCGGTGCTCGCCATTGGCGGCGAAGCACGACGCGGCGCGTTCGCGGGGGTCACGGCGGCTTCCAGAACCTTGCAGGCGTCGGGCCAAGGGCCGGTCCGGCGGGCGTCGGGTGGTCAGTCGTATCGCGTTTGGACGCGACGCGAATGCGACCTGTCGGCTTGGAGGGCGCTGCAGTCGGTCAACAGGTAGGGCGCACCGGCGAGAGCCCGGTGAGTCGTGATCCAGAGCCCTTGGACGTCGTCCGGGCCGGGCGCGGTACTGGGCGACTGCTTTCTGCCGCTGCGAGTGGCGCTGATCGACCCATCTGCCACATTCGCATGCGCAGACTCCTTACCGAAAAGCGGGCGTTCAAATTGGGAAGCTCGCCTTCCAACTCAGTCATCGCACGGTCGCGCTAGGACTGCCGCGGGACTGCCGGGCTGCCGTGCCGTTGTGTTCGCAGTCTTGCCCCACCCAGCAACCAGTTCCCTGAGCACCTCGCGCACCCAGCGCTGGCCAGCGTGTCCGTGGCTGCGCTCGTGCCACAGCATGCCCACCTTGAAACCCGGCACGGGAATGGGGCACTCGACGACCCGCAACGCATCGGCGCGATCGCGCACGAGCCGTTCCGGCACTAGAGCGACGAGGTCGGAGCGGGCCGCAATATCCGAAACGAACAGGAACGAGGACGCAGACAACACCACGTTGCGCCGCAGACCGAGGGCCGCCAACACGTCATCTACGGGGGTGGCGAAGTCGCCGCCCCGCAACGACACGATGACATGCTCGAGCTGTGCGAATTGCGCCACCGTGAGCTTGCGGCGGAGGCGGGGATGGCCGAGGCGGCCTATCAGCACATAGCGCTCGTCGAACAGGTGGCGGCTGCGCAGGCCGGTCGGGGCGTCGCCGGGCGTCATCAACGCGAGGTCGATCTCGCCTTGGGCCATCTGCGCCGCTAGTTGCGGTATGTCCAGGACGCGCAACGCAACCCGCACGCCAGGCGCTTGTTGGCGCAGCTGCAATACCAGCGGCTGCACGAGCGCGGCCTGCAAGTAGTCCGTGCAGGCGATGGCCACAGTCAGGCGGGCCCGCGCGGGATCGAAATGGCCATGACGGCCCACCGTGGTGCGCACTTGATCCAGCGCATGACGCAGTGGCACCAGCAGTTCATCGGCTTTCTCTGTGGGAGTCATGCCGCGCTGCGCTGGAATCAGCAACGGGTCGCCGAACAGGTCGCGCAGGCGCGCGAGCTGCGCGCTCACCGCCGGCTGGCTCAGGTGCAGGCGGCGCGCAGCACGCGTCACGTTCTGCTCTGCGAGCAAGGCTTCGAGGGTGACCAGTAAGTTCAGGTCCAGTCGCTTGGTATCCATGCTGTGGATAGTAGACCAGCATATCGACGATTTCACGCCGTACCGCGTTCTGCCCAAACTGCGAATGTCGGTGCGCGCGTGGCGTGCCTATCCGGAGAGCCGCATGTCTTCTTTTTCATCACTGCCACTTATCACCGTCGCTGGCGCCTCCAGCAAACAAGGCCGCAGCGTAGCCGACGCCCTGCTGGGTAGCGGTCGCTACCGCGTGCGCGCTTTGGCGCGAACCATCGATAGCGAACCGATGCGCGAACTGGCCCAGCGTGGTGCCGAGGTCGTCGCCGCCCCTCTGGAGGCGGGTCGCCAAGTCGAGCTGACCGCGGCCATGCGCGGTGCGCACGGCGCCTTCCTGATGACGCCGCCAATTGCACCTGTGCCGCCACCGGGCCACCCCGAACTGGTGCTGGGCATCGAACTCGCCGATGCGGCGCTCGCCGCCGGCGTGGAGCATGTTGTCTGGAGCAGCCTCGAAAACGTCAACGATCGCACCGGAGGCGCCCTGTGGGCGCCCCACTTCACCGAGAAGGCCCTGGTGGAGGCATACCTTCGCACGCTGCCGCTGCGCAGCTCGTTCATCCAGCTTGCCTTCTTCTACAGCAACTTTCTTGAGTACTACGTGCCGCGGCGGGAAGCCGCCGGAAGCCTGAGCTTCGCCGTCTACCTACCACCGGATACGCTCGTACCGTTCGTGGATCCGCTGACCGCAACCGGTCCAGCGGTGCTGGCGCAGTTCGACGACCCGGAGTCGTATTCCGGCCAAACCCTACCGGTAATCGGTGAGGTATTGACCGCGCGCGAGATCGTGGATACTTTCGTGCGCGTAACGGGCCAGCGCGCGCACTACGCGTCAGCATACGCACGCGAGGAGTTGCTAAGGAATTTCCCCGCGTTAGGTGCAGACGAATGGCTGGTGCGCGAACTCGTGGGAATGGTCACCTATGCGGTCGAATACGGGTACTACGCACCCGAACGAGACTTGGCATGGAGCCGACAAAATGACCCGAACGCGCTGACATGGGAAGGCTTTCTTCGGCGTAGTGGTTGGCGGGGAGAGCGCAGGAGCTTTGGGGTTGCAGTCGGCATATAGAGTGTTGGCGCCGACCCCGTACTGAGCCACCGCGCCGATGCTCGAATGAGCCGCTTCGGCAGAATCCTTGCCAAGCGGGCATGCGGGCTCTACGCTGAATTGCCCGGCTCACCCGGCGATCGGCACGCCCAGCGAAATTGGCTCACTCCGACGTCGGCGCGAACAGACTGTGGCAGCAACGTCGTTCCGGGCGCAGAATTGCGCGCGACACCGCAACTGGATCCGCGCTGCAAGCGACGCATGTCGACCAGTCGCTGCGTCTCGGCCAATACCGATGGAGGATGCGCGTGCAACCAATCGGATGGAAACGTCGCCTGGTCCTGTTTTCCCAGCGCCTCTGGCAGCCGACCTGCGCCTGCATGACCTGCATGCCAGGCAGCCTCGCGAGGATCGGCAGCCTCGTCCACTGGATCACCGCCGCGGAGACCGGGCTGATGACGGGACTTCTCGCGCTCCTCCTGACATTCACGCCAGCCTCGCAGCTTTACCACAGCCGGTGGGGCAACGTGACGGTGGTCGCGGCGCTGACAATGGTCGGCGACCTTTGGTCGCACGCACACCGAGACGGCATCCGGCCCTCCGAGATCTTAGAGACCGGCGTGGTGGCCGGCCTGCTGGCGCTGGCGGCCTCCTATGTCCTCGAGGATCGGGGGCGCAGGATCCGCGCGGCGTGGGCCAGCCTCTGGCGATAGTCAGCGGCCCCTCGAATTCGGGATCGTCTGGCCGACTCGACGGCGCTCGCGCCGTGGCGGCGCACTCAATAGCAGCCGTTCGCGAGCGTCCGCAAGTGGCCGCTTGCCGGCGATGTCACTGCAATGCAAGTCGCTCATTCGGCACGATAGTAAACGTGGCGGACCGCCCGTGGCCATCACGAAATACCTGATAGCGCGCCATATCGAGGTGGCCGGCTAGCAAGGGCGGGAGTTGAAGGATTCGTTCGCCAGTAGGCTTCATCGGGAACGGAGTGCCATTCGGATTCAGCGTATGAACGTAGACGGCATCGCCCGCGCTGTATGCGTCCGGCCATCTCATCTTGAATCCCTCGCCCCGACCAGGAAGGATCGTGTCCACGTAGGAATAGGTGGACACGATGACAAGCGAGAGTGGGAAGACGCGCCGACGGTACGGCACGCAATTCAAGGCGATGGTGCTGGCGCAGTGCGACGAGCCTGGCATGTCGGTGGCACAGGTCGCGATGTCGCACGGCATCAACGACAACGTCGTGCACCGCTGGCGGCAACTGGCGCGCCAGCAACAGACCGCGCGGCGTGCCACTGCCGACGCGCAGCCCTCAGTCGAACAACCTGCGGGGTTCGTGCCCCTGGCACTGCCGGCTCCAGATATACCGGAGTTGAAGACTGAAGTCCGCCTGGACATCAAGCGTGGCGCCGTCACCGTGGGCGTCGCATGGCCCGAGAAGGCTTTGGGTGAACTGGCCGGCTTCGTGCGCGAGCTGCTGAAGTGTCCGGGTCGACGCCGTGTGGCTGGCGGTGCAGCCCCTGGACATGCGCCTGGGCACCGAGGCGGCACTGGCTCGCGTCGTCGGCGTCTTCGGCGCGGCACACCCGAACCACGCCTATCTCTTTGCAAACCGTCGCGCCAACCGCATGAAGGTCCTCGTCCACGACGGCATCGGCGTCTGGCTGGCCGCCAGGCGGCTCAACGCCGGCAAGTTCGTCTGGCCCTGCGACGACACGAGCACGCTGCAGCTGACGCGCCAGCAGTTCGACGCGCTGGTGCTGGGCCTGCCGTGGCAGCGCATCGGAGAGGCCGGCATCATCCGCGTGATCTGAGCCGCCGCTGGCAATTGCCGGAAGTGCCGATGCGCGCCGCGCTCGGCTGCGGCACGATGGCTGTCCATGATCAGTGCACAGCATCTGGACGCCCTGGACCCGCAGACGCGGCAGGCGATGCTGTCGCTGATGGCTGAGCTCCGCGCCAAGGACGCCCTGATCGCGCAACGCGACCGCGAGGCCGCCTTCAAGCAGGCGCTGATCGACAAGCTCACGCACGAGATGGCGGTGCTCAAGCGACTGAAGTTCGCCGCCACCAGCGAGCGCTTCGCCAGCACCCTGGCGCCCGAGCAGAAGAGCCTGCTGGAGGAGACGCTGGATGCTGACCTGGCCGAGCTCGCTGGTGAGATCGATCGCCAGCGTGGCGACGTCGGCGACAAGGGCAAAACCGACAAGAAGACACCCAAGCGCGCCCCGCTACCGCCGCACCTGCCGCGCCGCGACGTGGCGCACGAACCGACCGACACCACCTGTGGCTGCGGCCAGCCCATGCAGCGCTTCGGCGAGGACGTGGCCGAGAAGCTGGACTACGAGCCGGGCGTGTTCACAGTGGAGCGCCATGTGCGCGGCAAGTGGGCGTGCCGGTGCTGCGAGAAGATCGTTCAGGCACCGGTGCCGGCCCACGTCATCGACAAGGGCATCCCGACGGCCGGCCTGCTGGCGCATCTGCTGGTGGCCAAGTTCATGGATCACCTGCCGCTGTATCGGCAAGAGCACATCTTCGAGCGCGCCGGCCACCTGATCGCCCGATCGACCCTGGCGCAGTGGGTGGGCGAGTGCGGCGCGCAACTGCAGCCGCTGGTGCAGGCGCTGGCCGAAGAACTGCGGCGCCATGTGGTTCTGCACGCCGACGAGACGCCGGTGGCCATGCTCAAGCCGGCACACCTGCGCGATGGCAAGACCCACAAGGCCTACATCTGGTCGTACTGCACGACGAGCGCGAACCCGACCAAGGCGGTGGTGTTCGAGTTCAGCGAGGGGCGCAGCGGCGAGAACGTGCGCGAGTTCCTCAAGCTCGACACCCCGCAGGCCTGGCAGGGCACGCTGGTGACCGACGGCTTCAGTGGCTACACCGCCTGCTTCGACAAAGGCGTGACGTCGGCGCAGTGCATGGCGCACGCCCGCAGGAAGTTCAACGACCTGTGGGCCAACCACCGCAGCGAGGTCGGCCGCAAGGCGTTGCGGTACTACCAATGCCTGTTCAGGATCGAGCGCGAGATCGAAGAGCTGCCCAGCGATGAACGGCGACGAATACGCCAGCGCAAGTCACGCCGGGTGCTTGCCGTGTTCCACCGCTGGCTGCTGGCGCAGCGGCAATTGGTGCCCACCGGATCGGCCACAATGAAGGCCATCGACTACAGCCTCAAGCGCTGGAGGCAGCTCACCCGCTTCGTCGAGGACGGTGACGTGCCGATCTCCAACAACTGGGTGGAGAACCACATCCGCCCAATTGCCCTCGGACGCTCGAACTGGCTGTTCGCCGGCAGCCTGCGCGCCGGCAAGCGGGCGGTGGCGGTCATGAGCCTGTTGCACTCGGCGCGCATCAACGGGCACGACCCCTACGCGTACTTCAAGGACGTGCTCGAGCGGTTGCCGACGCACCCGGCCAACCGCATCGACGAGTTGCTGCCACACCGCTGGTCGCCCGCTTCCTGAGACTAGGCGCCAGCCTCGTGCTGGGTGTCAAGGTGACATGCCCGGACGCATACCCCGCGCTGTCTCCTGGCGTGATGGATGCAAACACCTGGTACTCGCCTTGATAGGCGCTCAGCTCGATCTGGGCGCGCCGGAAAGCCTTGAGCAACACCGCCAAATGGCGCCGTCGGTCGACCCAGCTCCGATCGCCGAAGCCTTTCCAGTCGAAGTGCTCATGCGAGAAGTCGCACCATTGCTTGCGCGCCATGTTGACGCGATAGAACCGAGCTTCGCGCCGCAGGCGTGAGTAGTAGGCGGCATCAGGCCGCGTTGGCCGCGGCCGCAGGACAGGGAGCTTTCTCATGGAGCAACTCTAGCGCAGCGAACTCGCGCGCCCCAAAGCAGCCACGTCTTAACTTCCGCTGCTGGCCGCCTCCCGTCCGTCGTGCGGCCTGGTCAGTTCACTGATTTTGGGGTTGAAAACGTCTCAGTGACGAAGGGGTGTTCGGCATCCGCCTCCAACAGATACGCGACTCTCCACGGGCTCTGCCCCGCGCTGTCCGCTCAATGGAACGTGTAGCACCGCTGCACGGACTGCGCCGCGTAACGCACCTTCGGCACTTCAATCAAGCGGCCGTTCACGAGCACCGGTGGCAAGCCAACCTCTACATCGTCAAAGTCAACTGTCGAATGGATCTCGAACTTCCACTTTCGACCCGCCATTTTGTGGGCTTCGTAGACAAAGAAGTTGTTTCGAGCGGGAGTCTCGTCGCCGTCCAACGGATCGCCGAACTTGAAGTCGTCAGAGCGCAGTCGTACCCGCACTATGCCAGCCTGGCCTTGACGTTGCAGGCTCGCGACGTCCGTTGAGAACTGAAGCGTGCGCCCCGCAGGAACGGCGAGCGTCCCGCAGAGCGTTCCCTCCACCTGGGCACGCGGGCCAAAGCACGGGTGCAGCCAGAGCGAGAAGTCGTTGGATTTCAAAACGACCTCGTCTTGCGAAGCGCTGTTGTACAAGGCCTCGAACGCCGAGCTGTTCTCAGCCTGTGGTTTCAGTACCTTGAGATCAATGCAACTCGCGCAGCTGCCAAGGATCCCAGCGCACAAGAAGCCCACCAGCAGTGCCAGTCCACGAGGTGCCCATCTTGAGAGTCTCATCATCCAATTCCCCTCAACCAGGCTAGCTTCCTCCGAAGCCGACATTCACGACTGGCAGCAAGTGGCCGACACTTGCCTCAATGACGACTACGAGGTTATCGGGATGTCACCCTCGCGGCTGAACCAGGCACTTACGGCGAGGACGAGACGCGTCAGCCCGCGCGTGCAGGTGACCCGATTCGTCACCTCGCGGGGTGACAAATTTCGTCGCACGAGCGCCAAGTTCGTCTTGCCGCGGGCTGACGAAGGAACCGGTTCCACTCGACGGAGGACGCGGGCTTTCATTTGGATACGACGATGTCGGCGCAGTCCGGATCCGGGCACGAGATTTGCAAATCCTTGACGATCATTGAACGGACGTCGTTGGGAAGTCCCGGCGCCGGGTGGCAGACCCGGTGCCCGTATGCGAGGAAACAGCGGAGAGAGCGCCATGGAATTCGTCGAAGGAGTGGCTGCTGGCCGCGGGAGGGCGCCGCTTTGCACGCGGCTGGCCGCGGCGTTGCTGGCGGCCAGCCGCGACCGCTTCAAGGCGCTGAGCGCCGACGACCGACAGAAGGTGATCGACATGGTGGTGTCGCGATGAACGACGACCTGGCTCCCAACGGCGACATCAGCCGTCGCCTGATGATGCTGGCCGCCAGCTTCGCGCTGGTGTCCTGCGGCGGCGGCGGGGGCAGCGGCAGCTCGCCTGCGCCGGCCCCCGTGCCGTCTCCGGCGCCAACGCCCACGCCGACCCCGCCGTCGCCACCGTCACCGCCGCCGTCACCAACGCCCGCCGCCAAGAGCGCCAAGCGTGGCGTCGCCTACGACTTCGCGTCGCTAGCCGACCTGCAGGCCGTCTCCGCCGGCGTGAGCTGGTGGTACAACTGGGGCACGCGTCCCAACGCCGGGCTGCCGTCCAACGCGGCGTCGCAGGCGGCCATGGACTACCTGCCCATGCTGTGGAACGCCAGCTACGACGCAGGTTCGGTGGAGGCCTACATCAAGGCCAACGCCAACATCAAGTATCTGCTGGTGCTCAACGAGCCCAACCTCACGGACCAGGCGAACCTCACGCCCGCGCAGGCCGCCGCCGCGTGGCCCGGCTACGAGGCCGTGGCCGCGGCCACTGGCGCGAAGATCGTCGGGCCGGCCATCACCTGGGGCACGATGCCGAACTACGGCGATCCGGTGGTGTGGCTGGACGCGTTCATCGCTGCCTACCAGTCGGCCAACGGCGGCCGCAGCCCGCGGATCGACTACCTCGCCTTCCACTGGTACGACTACGGCCTGGCCGCCCAGCTCGACCGGCTGGCGAAGTACGGCAAGCAGGTCTGGGTCACCGAGATGGCCAACTGGCACGTCGGCGACGGCGCCGCGGCCATCGACACGCTGGCCAAGCAGAAGGCGCAGATGACCGACATGGTCAACACCTGCGAAACCCGCCCCGACGTGTTCCGCTACGCCTGGTTCACCGGCCGCTGGAGCAACGACGTGCACTTCACGAGCCTGCTGGGCGCGAACGGCCAGCTGACGGATCTGGGCAGCCTGTACCTGAGCCTGCCGTTCACTCCGGCCTGAGCGGCGCCGCCGGATCCTTCGGCAGCGACACGCCGCCGTCCCCCGGCAGCGTCTCCGGCGCCTCCTGCTGCACGTGCTGCTGGTTGGCGCGGATGTAGTCGTAGCGATCGAGCGTGAGCGCGCTGGCCGTCGCCTCGTCGCGCACGATCACCGGGCGCAGGAACACGAGCAGGTTGGTGCGCTTGCGCGTGCGCGAGAGGTTGCGGAACAGCGCGCCCACGTAGGGGATCTTCTCCAGCACGGGAATGGACTCGCGGTCGACACTGTAGCTGTCCTCGATGAGGCCGCCCAGCACGATGATCTTGCCGTCGTCCACCACCACGTTGGTCTCGATCGCGCGCTTGTTGGTGGTGGGGCCGGCGCTCTCGGTGCCCGTCGCGGCCGTGGAGGCCACCGACGACGACTCCTGGTAGATCGCCATGCGGATCGTGCCGTTGGTGCCGATCTGCGGCCGGATGCGCAGCGTGATGCCCACGTCCTTGCGCTCGATGGTCTGGAACGGGTTGGTGGTGCTGGACGACGAGCTGGTGTAAGAGCCGGTGACGAAGGGCACGTTCTGGCCCACGACGATCTTGGCCTCCTCGTTGTCCAGCGTCACCAGGTTGGCCGTCGACAGGATGTTGGTGCCCGACGTGGCCTGGATCGCCTGCGCCACGGTGCCCAGCGTGAGGCTGGTGGTCGACGCGATGTTGAAGATGGACTTCCACTGCAGGCCCACGTCCAGCGCCTTGCTCGCGTCCACTTCCGCCACCACCGACTCCACCACCAGCTGCGCGCGCCGCACGTCGAGCTCGGCGATGGTGGCGCGCAGCTCGCGGTAGAGCGGCTCGGCGGCGGTGACGATCAGCGCGTTGGACGCCGGATCGGCCTGGATGAAGCCGCCGGTGGACGGCGCGGCCGCGCCGGTGGTGGGCGCGCTCGTCTCCTGCGAGGTGCCGCTGCCGCTCGACGAACTCGACCCCGAGCCGGCCGCGCTCGGCGACGAGCCGCCGCCCAGGCCGTTGGCCGCGCCCGACGACCCGCCGCCCGCGCCGCCGCTGCTGGTCCCCGTGCGGCTCGGGTCGGTGGCGAACGCCGCGCGCAGCACCGTGGCCAGGCGCGTGGCGTCGGTGTTCTTCAGGTAGATCACGTGGATGTTGCTGCGCGCCGCGCCCTCGCGGTCCAGGCGCGCCACGAGCGCGCGGATCGCCGCCAGTCGCGCGGGGGTCGCCCCCTTGACCAGCAGCGCGTTCATGTGCGGATCGGCGATCACGGCCAGGCCCGATGTGGGCGACGACGATGACGGCGTTCCCGAGCCACCGCCGCCGCCGGGCGATGCCGCTTGCGCGGCGGACGGATCGGACAGCTTGAGCACCGTCGCCGCGAGATCGGAGGCCAGCGCGTACTGCAGCGGGATCACCTCCACGTCGGTGGCGCTGGGCGTGTCGAGCGCCGCGATCAGCTCGCCCAGGCGCGCCAGGTTGTTCGCGTAGTCGGTGATCACCAGCGTGTTGTTGGCCGCGTTGGCGTTGACCGTGTTGTTGGCGCTGATCAGCGGGCGCAGCACCGGCACCAGGTCGTTGACGCCCGCGTACGACAGCCGGAACACCTGCGTCACCACCTGCTCGCCCTGGCGCGGCGTGCCGCCCGTCATCACGACGCCGGTCTGCAGCTTCGCGTCGGCCTCGGGCACCACCTTCAGCAGGCCCTCGGACTCCACCACCGCGTTGCCCGCGCCGCGCATCGCCGACTGGAACAGCGCGAAGGCCTGCGCGCGCGTGACGGGCGTGTCGCTGAACAGGCGGACGGTGCCCTTGACGCGCGGGTCGACGAGGATGGGCCGGTCGAGGATGGTGGCCATCGCGCGCGCCGCGGCCTCGGCCTCGATGCTGGGGAAATCGATGGTGTAGGTCTCGCGCGCGGGGGCGTGGCGCGCCGGGGCGTTCGCGTGCGCGGGCAGGGCGAGCGCGCCCGCGAGGACCGCGGACACGAGGAGGGAGAGGGGAGCGACGGTCATGTGGGGGCGAGTCTGCGTTGCGCGTGCGCGCTGCCGCGTGTCGCGGGACCGCCTGTTTGTCAGTCGCGTGCGACCGCGCGGACACATTCGAACGTCGCAGCAACATCGCGCCGGGCCTTTCGCGTGCGGCTCCTGTCGGCTTCACGAGGGACGCGGGCACGGCGCACGCGGTTGCCATGTATCGGACACAAGGTGTCGAGACCGGAACACGACGGCAACAGCCGCGAAGCGGGGCGACGGCACAGTAGCGGCGGCAATGCCTTCCCCGCCTTCCTGAAAGAGTCCATGCCCAAGACCCCCCGCGCCGCGCTCGCGCTGATCTTCTGCCTTCCCTTGCTGCACGCCTGCGGCGGTGCGTCCGACGACGGCTACGTGCGCCTCGTCAACGCCACCACCGACTACAGCAGCATCAGCCTGTACGAGTCCGACAACGCGGTGGGCGGCGCCGTGGCCACGGACACCGTGGGCAGCTACGCGGGCGTCGGCGCGAACACCTACGAGTTCGACCTGCGCACCGCGGGCTCCAGCAGCACGGCGGCCTCCACGTCGCAGGCGGTGGCCAAGGGCGACCACTTCACGCTGGTGGCCTACGTGGACGCCGGCACGCTCAAGTCCGCGACGCTCACCGACAACGAGGGCACGCCGTCCTCGGGCTATGCCAGCCTGCGCATCTTCAACGCCGCACCGGCCGTGGCGGCCGGCGTGGACGTCTACGTGACGGCCACCGCCTGCGCGTCGCTCACCAGCGCCGACACGGCCACGGCCACCGACGTGACCGGGCTGCAGGGCGGCTACACCTCGGTGGCGGCGGCCAGCGGCGGCAGCTCGTGGCACGTGTGCGTCACCGGCACCGGCGACCGCACCGACCTGCGCCTGGACATCCCCGCGCTGACGCTCACGAGCCAGCAGGTCGCCACGCTGATCCTCACCAAGACCGGCGGCGGCGTGCTGATGAACGGCCTGCTGCTGGACCAGCAGGGCACGCTCACGTCCTACGCCAACACCGACGTGCGCCTGCGCCTGGTGGCCGACGCTGCCAGCGGCGGCGTGGTCAGCGCCAGCGCCAACGGCACCACGCTGGGTACCAGCTACGCGTCGCCGACGGTCAGCGCGTGGCGCACCGTCAGCGCCGGCGACCTCGCGCTGACGCTGTCCATCGACGGCGTGGCCATCACCCGGACGGGCCTCACGGCCGCGGCCGGCGGGGACTACACGCTGCTGGTGGCCGGCACCGCCGGCGCGCCGGCGATCACCCTGCTCGCCGACGACGACTCCGCGCCCACCAGCACCACGCTGCCGGTGCGCATGAAGCTGGTCAACGGCCTGAACGGCATCTCGGGCAGCGCGATGCTGACGTCCAGCGGCGTCGTGGTGGGCGACAGCGTGGCCTTCGGTGCCGCCTCGGCCGACGCCAACATCGCCGCGAGCTCCGCCGCCGCCGACCTGCAGGTGACCTCGGCGGGCACCACGCTGTGGGAGATGAGCGGGCAGACGCTCACCAGCGGCAGCGTCTACACGGTGTTCCTGCTGGGTGATGCGACGTCGCCCAAGGGCGTGCTGCGCGTGGACAACTGATCGGCGACCGCCCGGCATCGCGATCGACCGCGCGAAAGCGCCGAGATCGGGAACAATGGCGGCAATGACAAAGAGTTACCTGGTCACCGGAGTCGGCTGCAGGCGGCGCGAGGAGATGTTCGTCGTGCCCGAAGGCGTCCAGATCATCTTCTATCAGACGCGATCGCCTCCGCCGCGGATATCCGGCGTGCGCACGCCGCTCGACGAGTGGCGGGTCGCGGTCAAGCTGCTCTCCGCCAGGGCCGCCGGGCCGGGCGAGTCGGTCCCGGCCGCCTTCTGCTGGGAACGCGGCGCCGCGTTCCCGCCGTCGGGCGTCCACCGCCGCAGCACGGGCACGCAGGTGATGGACCTGTCGGACACGAGCGCCCTCAAGCCGGTCGCGCTGGGCCACATCGTCCGCGAACTCACGCTGCACCGCGCAGGACGGCCGACGGTCATCCACTGGCTCGTCGAACCCGCCGAACCCGGGCCCGTGCGGCAGAACTGGCGCCTGCAGCGTCCGCCACGCCTGTTCAACGGCGACGGCCAGGAGTCCGGGCATGCGCCGTTCGCCGATGCGGCGGACCTTGGCCGATCGGAAGGGACGGACGAGACCGTTCCACCGGGTTGGGTCACGGTTTCGCTTCGATCGTGACCGGCTCCGTCGCGCGCGAGCACGCGCAGCAAGGCGTCCGCACTATCGACGCGCCGCGGCCAGCCCAGGCCGAGCGGTTCGCAGCCACCGAATCGATACGACATGTCTTCCAGGACCAGACTTGCCGTGCGGTGCGGATGGCGTGCTGCGAACTGATAGGCATTGGCGCCGCCCAGCGAGTGCCCAAGCAGATGCGCCGGCACGCCGGGCGAGACTCTGTCCAACAGCGCGCCGACGTCGTCGACGTACACGCCGCGACCGCATTGGTGCGGATGCCCGCTCCATCCATGTCCGCGCTGGTCGAGCGCCACGACCCGCCACGCTCCGCGAAGTGCCTCGGCCAGCGGCGCGAAGTTGCGAGCACAGCCAAAGTGCCCGTGCAGGCAAAGCAGCACAGTCCCCGAGCCGCCGAAGTCCAGCCACGATAGCCGAGTGTCAGGGCGATCGAGAAAGTGGCGGGTCGGCATGGGGTGCTGGTTGGCGGACAGACTTTGACTATGCCACTACTGCCGAGTGCAAGACCGGCTAAGGTCGAGGCCCCTGTCGGCGGCGGCCTTGCGCGAACGTCGGCTCCTGGGTAACTCGTCGCGACGCCGATAGTTGGGCCGAGGCCAAACGTTGCACGCGGAGTGACACGCGTTCTTCCATTTTGGAAGTCCGGTCTCTGGGCGATCCGGCCGGCGCTCGACCGCGCCATCGGCTAGTCTTTTGGTGCCGGAACGCGCGTCCCATGCCATGTCATTGCCCAACTCACTTCTGTTGCGCTACCTGTTGCCGGTTGGCATCGCCCGCGAACCGCACGGCGACGTGTTCCTGCAGCATGCAATGTTCGTCTCCAACATCGAGGCACTGCGCCGCTGGCTGCCTCACTATGTCAAGGTCCACGCAGTCCTGGCGGGGGTATCGCTGGGCCTGTCTGCTCTCCTCTGCGCCTGCGGCGCATCGTCCTGGATCGCAGTGCCCATCGCGGTAGTCGCTGCGCTGGAGATCTGTTCGACCATCGTCTTCTCGGCAGCCGTCATCGCGCTGCGCATTGCGTAGCTAGAGGAATCGCTCCGCCGTGCGGATCGGGAACACGGCACGAACACTTCGGCGTCACGTCGGAACTAGGGCTGCGCCCGGCCGAGGGTGTGTGAAAACCCCGGTCCGCCAATGAGGCTGGCCGCGTAGGCTTCCGAAGCCTATCGAGAAGGGATCGGTATGCCCAGGTTCATCGAAGGACATGATCGGCGCCAGGTCACGCTGCTGCCGGAGTCGCTGGACGATTTCATCGCCGAGGACAACGCAGTGCGGGTAGTCGACGCATTCGTCAACGAACTCGATCTCGCGGAACTCGGCTTCGAGGGCGTCCAAGCCGCGGAGGCGGGCCGGCCGTCGTACCACCCAACGGTGCTGCTCAAGATCTACATCTATGGCTACCTCAACCGTGTTCAGTCGAGCCGGCGACTCGAGCGCGAGTGCCAGCGCAATCTGGAGGTGATGTGGCTGACGGGCCGCCTGGCGCCGGACTTCAAGACCATCGCCGACTTCCGGCGCGACAACGGCAAGGGCATCCGTGGTACCTGGCTGTGAACCACGCCCGGACCTCTCCTCAACAGACGTTCAATTTCTGGCCGGCGCCAATGCACTTTCGGAGGCACCGAGTGCGTAGGTCTGGTTGCGTCCAGCGTTCTTGGCGGCGTACATCGCCTTATCAGTCCGAGTGACGAACTCGTCTGCCGCCTCGTCCTGCTTGGCCTGCGTCACCCCAATGCTCACGGTGACTTGCTCGCTTGCCGATGAAGCTGCATGCGCAATCGCCTGCGCCGCTAGCGCCGTGTGGATCCTTGTCGCCACGCGAACCGCCCCTTCCAGCGTCGTGTTGGGCAGCAGGATCGCGAACTCTCCCCCGCCGATGCGGGCGGCGAGGTCGGTGGGCCGACTGGCGGCCTCACGCAGTATCTGGCCGATGGCTGCCAGCACCCTGTCGCCAGCGGGGTGCCCATAGAGGTCGTTGTAAGGTTTGAAATGATCCACGTCGAGTACCAGCAACGACAGGGGAACCATGCTGCGTCGGCTCAGGCTTGTGTCGATGGCAAGGTGCCGGTCGAAGGCGCGCCGGTTCGCCAGGCGCGTCAGCGGATCGGTCAGCGATAGAAGCTCGAGTGCCTGTCCTTGCTCCCGCAGCACTCGCAGCATGCGATTGATGGCCTCCCCGAGGGTTGCGATTTCGTCCCGACCGGGCGGTGCGGCGATTTGCTCCGGCCATCCGCCGGCCGCGCCTACGTTGCGGAGCTGACGTTCCATGAGCTGCAATCGCCGCACGAGGAAGTACTGCACGCCCAGAATAAGCAACACGCCACTGAGCAACGCTCCGACCATGAAAACCAGGACGACCCGCCAAGTGATCTGTCGTCCGCTACGCTCGATGTCTGCCGGCAGGCGTATATGGAACAGGAAGACGGGCTGGCCCGACGCATCCAGCATCCTGCCCGTCAGCATGTGCTTGTCCAGTCCGCCGATCACCAACGAATCGGTGAGAATAGTGCTGCCGGTAACCTCAAGATTGCGGGGAATCGTGTCCGGGAGTGAATTTTCAATCTCGAAATCGAGCGCACTCTGGTTCTGGATTCTTCGCAAGATGTGCTCGTCCAGTAATCGTCCCATGAGGAGCGTGCCGTGCGGCTCACCCGATCCATCGCTGTGATGTATGTATTGCCAGCAGAGAAGATAGATCTCGCCGTCGGCTCGATGCAGGCTGCAGGTCTTTGTGGTTCCATGTACGTCGTAGAGACGCTGCATGTCTTCGAGAGTCCTTGACAGGCCTTGATTGGATTCCTGGTCGACGAGATCGGTGGCCGCCCTTAGGAAGGTGCGTCGGTGGTCGTTGTCATAGATCGCTACGAAGCTCAATTTTGCGCTGGCAAGTGCTCCAGTACCGATCTCGGCCTCAGCAAACTCGGGCGATAGAGTTTGGGAAAACGTATACATCCCCGCCCAGTTTGCCCAGTCCGTGTTGAGTTCGTTCAGATGCTCGAGTTCGGCGTTGAAATTGCGCGCGAGCTGGTCGTTGAGCCTCAGGGCCTCATTGCGCTCCATGTCGGCGAAGTCGGATCCCAGGTTGCGCATGAGGATGGCGATGCCCAGGCTGCACGTCGATGCGAAGCCGATGAAGAACAGTGCGACCAGTTTCCCTCGTAGTCCCATGGCGATGCACGCTTTCCTGGGGTGATCTGACGCAGTCCTCCAAATATCGGATGCCAGCGATCGTGAGGTGAAACCATCCGGCCTCGTCGCCTCCCATGCGGACTGCTCGAACCAACGCCCGAGTCTTCCCCCGAACGCATTTCAGCATGGCAAGGCCGAGCGCGCCGTCGCAGCCAGCATGTTGGGCTGAGTTTCGTTGAGGATGAAGCCTGAATCTCGCATGTCCTCTTCCTGAGCAGGGCAACAATCAGACCCCGGCGGTGGGGGAACTCGTCCATAGTCGCGCGATCAGACGCCAAGCATTGGCCGGGAGCGGGCGCAGACGCATGTCAGCTTGCGGGTTGGCAAGATGGGCGGCGGTCGGTACGCTACAGCTCTGTGCAGAAATCCATGTCGCAGTGGACAGACCTATTTCGATGGCCGACTCATCCAGATTCAGGTGCCCAGCTTGCGGATTCACGGTTTTCAACAGACGAGTTGCGGCTTGCGAATCGTGCAAGGCACCTCTGCCGGAAAACTTGAGGTTCAGCGAAAGCGAGCTCGCACGCCTTGAGGAAGAATCCGTTCGGATCGAGAAGATCCGGCGCGATATGGCTCGCGAGGCCGAACGATTGGAAGAGGAAAGGCAGCGCCGACGCGGCGACGGTGGGTGACAGGCCGAGTCCTATCTCCGCGGTCGGCCAGGGGCGGAACGCTGCCGAATCACGGACGCATAATCGATGGATCGATCCCTCAAGCGCCATGCCATGTTGATCGCTCCTCCGGACAGCATCCGTCTCTTCGCCGAAGCGCTGTTGGAGGTGATGGCGATCAGAAGCGGTGGCGCAAGGCTCTACGCCATCGCCGCGGCGCCGGGCGCCGATGGCGGCTTGAATCACTATGCAGTGAACTCGCGCGGCGATGTGCTTGTGCGCGGCGACGTCTCCTTGCTGGAGAGCCGGGTGCTCGACGAGGCGCCTGAACTGCGCCTGACCACGCTGAGTTCCATTCCTTTCGCCCAGCTTGTGGCCGTCTGGATCGCTGTCTGCGACGCGGACGCTCCGGGGCAGGGCCTGTACACGCTTCCGGAGCTGCCGCCCAAGTGGACGGTGTTCACTGAGGTAGTGCGAGACGTGCTGGGTGGCGCCGCGGCGACGCCTCAATTCATTTGATGCCGCATATTCCACACCAGGGTTGGCAACTGCTCGACATAGGCTTGTATCGCGCCGCCGATGACTACCAAGCGCGGCAGGCACCTTCCTCGAGCTCCAAATCAACGAGGAGCACGGCCTTCGTTTGGTCGGCGGTCAAAAGACGACGGGCTCGCTCAGCTGTTTGACGATGTTTGTCGGCCTGACGCCGTGCAGCTCGTCGCGGCCACAGCCTCGATCAATCCAGGCCAGCACCAACGCCTCGTAGACAGGAACCCAGTCATCCCCAACGCGGAGTTGCATGTCCGGGTTGGGGAGATAGTAGCCGTTGCGCGCACGCACCCACAGCTTTCGCGCCGGCCGATACGTGCTGCCGCTCTCGGCGCGCGCAAGGACTTGGTTGACATAGGTGCGCTTGCGGCGTTTGTCCGGCCAGAGCCAGACTGGCAGAGCGGCGAGCACGTCGTGCAGTTGGTCCGCGAAATATCCCTGGTGGTACTTCCACAACTCCAGTCTGCGCGTCACGCACCGGGACCACTGCGTTTTCAGGCCAGCCAACATCAGCATCAAGACCCAGTACTCGCCCTGGCTGCGATCAAGCCGAACGAGCCAACCATCCGTCTGCACGTCGATGGCCGGCGGGGCCAGCTGGTCGCACACGGCCGCCAGGCCAACGTGCGCAAATTCGGCGTCCTGCATTGCACGGCTGACTGCATGATCCCAGGCCGTGTGGCCGAACTCGTCGCGCAGGGCGGCGTCCGCGCCCTTGGCGAGCAAGGCTTCCACCAGTGCAGCGTTTCCGGCCGCCGCAGCAAGCATCAACGGCGTGGCGCCGACGGGGGTGTGGTGGTCAGGGCCGTGCGTGTCCGCCTCAAACTTCAGATCCAACTCATGACCGGCATTGTCCTCATGGCGGCCTTCCTGGCCCTCGTCGCATCAGTTGGTGGCGTTGTGTTCGTCGTCACCCGTGTTTTGCCGGCGGATCACACGGTGAGGCTCAAGGCCGACGCATTTGCTAAATGGATCCGGGAAAATCCAAGGCTCTTCGAGAAGAGACTGAAACAGGTCGCCTTCACCCTGTTGGTGCGCTTCTTCTTGGCCATCACGCTCATCTATTCGTGATGAGGGCTCGCGCGACACGCTAAGGCTGCACCCGGCCATTTTCTGCCGTTCGCGGACGCCTGCTTTTGGGCGTCTGGCGTTGCGTGTCCTACTAGAAGGAGAGTCCGTACATGCTCACCATGCTGCTTGTCTCAGCCCTAGAGTTAGCCGCTCCAGATTGGCGTGCAGCACAGTGCCAAGGAGAGCACGTTACCGGCCGCTATACGAATTTCGCCGAGGGATTTTCGGTGCAGGTTCCGAGTGCCTATGTAGGCCGACGTGGCTCGCAGAGTGGGCCAGAACGCGGCGTCAGCATCGCCTTGACTCCGAACTGTGATGCGTTCATCGTCCTATACGGCGAGCCGAATAGTTTGGAGTGGAAGGCACCTCAAGAGGGGCTGGAGCGCCTGGTGAATGAGGCCACCCAGACCGACGCAAGCGTGACGTCCCGGAGGCATACGGCTAAGTTGGGCCGGCTCCCGGCCTCCGCGGTCACGATGACCCAATCAGGAACGGATCAGATCGAAGAAGCGGTCATGGCGTTTCGTCCGCGCGGTGGCCCTGTGTACACGGCGACTCTTGTCACGTCCAAGGGCCGGTATCGCCAGGACAAAGCCACGCTGGAGCAGGTGCTCAGCACCTTCAGGCTGGAGCCCTGGCGCTAGCGACTGCTTTTCGGCGACGAATTCGGGGTTCCGAATGTCACTGATGGGTCGCGAACTGCCGTTCACGCCATCGACAAGTCGTCACGCACTCCTCCGCGCCGAAGGCAGCGGACGCGGCCCAGGCTTGGCGAGTGTCCATGGCGGTGCCGCCAGGCGGCGAAAGGCCGTTCTCAGCGTCGCTGCGCGGCCAGCACGCAGAGCATCTCGGCGGCCACGTGGGCAGCGGCGATGGCGGTGATCTCGGCGTGGTCGTACGACGGGGCGACCTCGACGACGTCCAGGCCCACCAGCTTCACCGGCACCAGGCCGCGCAGGATGGCCAGCGCCTGCGCGCTGCTCAGGCCGCCGGCCACCGGGGTGCCGGTGCCGGGCGCGAAGGCCGGGTCGAGGCAGTCGATGTCGAACGTGAGGTAGCTCTTGTTCGTGCCGACGATCTCGAGGATGCGGGCGATCGTGGCCTTCACGCCGTGCTCGTGCACCCAGTCGGCGCCCAGCACGTTCACGCCCATGAAGTCGTCGTTCCAGGTGCGGATGCCGACCTGCACCGAGCGCTTCGGGTCGATCAGGCCGTCCTTGATGGCCTTGTAGAACATCGTGCCGTGGTTGAGCGAGTCGGGCGCGTCGTCGGCCCAGGTGTCGCAGTGGGCGTCGAAGTGGATCAGCGACAGCGGGCCGCCGTGCTTGTCCACGTGCGCCTTCAGGATCGGGTAGGTGATGAAGTGGTCGCCGCCCAGCGTGAGCATCGTCGTGCCGCCGGCGATGATGCGGCGCGCGTGGTCGGTGATGCTGTCCGCGATCGTGGCGGGGCGGTGGTTGTCCAGCGGGCAGTCGCCGTAGTCGACGATGGCCAGGTGGTCGCACGGGCCGAAGCCCCAGGGGTGGATCTTCTCGTTCAATTGCGCGGTGGCGGCGCGGATCGCGGCGGGGCCCAGGCGCGCGCCGGTGCGGAACGTGGTGGCCAGGTCCAGCGGCACGCCGGTGACGGCGACGTCCACGCCGGCCAGGTCGCGGGTGTAGCGCCGGCGCATGAAGGACAAGACGCCCGAATAGGTGTTCTCGCCCGCGTAGCCCAGGTGGCTCGTGCGATGGATGGCATGATCGGTGTCGCGGATCGGTTCGCTCATGGGGAAGACTCGTTGGTTCCAGGCCTCCATGCTCGCAAATCGACACCCCGTTGCCCATTAGCCGGCTCCGAAGAGATATGAATATTACTGATACCTCGGCGCGCAACGAACCCCCGTTCTCCGGCCTCGTGGCGTTCGAGGCGGCGGCGCGGCTGGGCAGCATGTCGGCCGCGGCCGACGAGCTGGACCTGACGCAGTCGGCCGTGAGCCAGCGCGTCCTCAAGCTGGAGGCCCACGTGGGCCAGCGCCTGTTCGTGCGCCAGGGCCACGGCGTGCGCTTGACGGGCGCCGGCAAGCTGCTGATGGAGACGGCCACCGACACGCTGCAGCGCCTGCGCGCCGGCTTCGCCCGGATCGAGCCCTATCGCAACAAGCAGTCGCTGCTGCTCGCCTGCCCGCCCGACTTCGCGCACGGCTGGCTGCTGCCGCGGCTGGAGGCGCTGCGCGCGGCGCACGGCGGCCTGGAGGTGTGGCTGATGTCGGAGCGCGACGTCGCGGCCATCGACCGCATCGACGTCGACCTGGTGGTGTCGCGCCGGCCGCTGCAGGGCCCCGACATCGAGTGCGCGCTGCTGCTCGAGGATCGCGAGGTCGCCGTGTGCGGCCCGCGCCTGGCCGACACCCTGGCCGGCGTCGCGTTCCCGCGCGTGCTGGACAAGGCGCCGCTGCTGTTCCTGGAGAGCGCGCCCGAGTGGGGCGGCGCGCTGCCGGCGGCTGGCCCGAGGTCCCGGCGCACCCGGGCCGCCACGATCGAGGACGAGCGCCTGCTGCTGGACGCCGCCGAGCGCGGCGCGGGCATCGCCTACGTGTCGCGGGTGCTGGCCGCCGACGCGCTGGCCACGGGCCGCTGCGTGCAGCTGGCGCAGGTGCCCGCCACGCCGCGGCCGCCGCTGTGGGCGATGCGCAGCCGCCTCACGCAACGCACGCCGATGGCCGACCGCGTGTTCGAGTGGCTGAGGGCCGCCGCATCCTGACTCATTGCCAGGCGATGAATTCGCCCAGCGCCTCGATCAGGCGCCCGTGCGCCCGCGCGAACGCGTCGATCAGCGGCGGCAGCTCGTGGCACGTATGCGTCACCGGCGCCGGCGACTGCACCGACGCGACGGCGCCGAAGGGCGTGCCGCGCGTGGACAACCAGTTCAGTCGAGCCGGCGGACCATCTTGCGCATCGCCAGCTGCAGCGGGCCGGATGGGCCGTCCAGGCGCACGGCGAAGGGCTGATCGGAGGCGTAGCCGCACGCCGCGTAGAAGCCGACGGCGTTGAGCGAGGCCGCGACGAACAGCCACCGCCCGCCCTGGGTGCGCACCCATTGCTCCGACCGTCGCAGCAGCAGCGTGCCCACGCCGCGCCGGCTGGCGCGCGGGTCGACGTACAGGCTGCGCAGGTGCGGGCGCGTGCCGGCCTCGACCCACGCGAAGCCCTGGGGCGCGCCGTCGACCTCGGCGATGGCGACCGCGCCGGAGCCGGTCGCCACGGCCGTGCGCAGGCCGCCGAGGTCGACGTCGGCCCACGCCGCGAGTTCGTCGGCCGTGTAGGGCGCCTCGACCGCGATCACGGCGCGGCGGCGCAGCGCCGCGAGCGCGTCGAGGTCGGCAGGCGCGACGTCGCGCAGCCGTGGCGCGGCGCTCACTTGCGCGTGTCGTTCCACCCGCCCTTTTTCTTCTTGCCCGAGTCCGCGCCCGATGACGAGGCGACCGGTTGCGCGGCTTGCTTCGCTGCCACGCGGCGCTTCTCCTCGGCCTCGCGAAGTTCCTTGAAATTGAGCGTGTTCACGACGTAGTGGCACCCTCGGGTATCGAGCGCCGTCCGGACCTTGTTGTCCAGCTTCTCGATCTTCGCGAGTTGATCCGGGTTCGGTTTCTTCTTGTGCCGCACCAGGGCCGCGCGCTCCGCCTCGAGCGTGCGCAGCTCGAGTGCCTCCTCACGGGCGCTCGGGCCGATCGTGAGGATCTTGTGCATGCCATTCATGAAGTAGCCGACGCCGGTCAGGCCGACGATGGACAGTGTGTCGACCCGCGCGAACTTGTCGTCGCGCAGGAGCTTCTCGACGACCTTCATGCACAGATAGTCCAGCGTGCTCACGTTGGCGTGGGTGGTCGTCTGTTGCACCTGCTGGAACTTCTGGAAGTCGAACGCCGTCGAGAAGGACAGGTCCGCGCCGCCCTGCAGTTGCTCGCTGGAGTTGTTGCGCGCGGTTTCGCAGCACCACAGCTCGATGTGCGTATAGCCGGGGTACAGCAGCAACGAGCTCAGTTCCGCGCTGACGACCTCGATCGGATAGCCGCCAAGCTGGCGCTCGTCCAGGCGCTTGACGCGGCCATTCATGTAATAGCTGGAGTGCCCGGTGATGCAGAGCGAGTCGCCACCGTTGGTCAGGGCCTTGGCAGAACCGGCGATCCCTTGGGTGTTGCCGCCGGGCGGGTGGTAGCGCCTGTGGCATCGCTCGCGGAGATTGCCTTGCAGGACATCGGTCATGTCGCCGATCTCGGTGTCCTTCTCGTCGACTTCCAGCTCCCAGATCGCGACGGTGCCCATGCCGCCCGATCCGATCTCGCCTTCCGGCGTCGTTGCTTCCATGTTCTCCTCCCCGGGGTTCGCGCCTGCCACGAGTCGGCCGGCCAGACCGGCGATATCGCGGAGCGCGCGCCGCACGGTAGCCGGTCCGCTGCCCGTTGTCGAGGGGCCGTCCCGCCGGCGTCCAGACCAGCGACGCGGCACTTCGTGCGTGAATGGCCGCGCCGCGCGCGGATACGGGGGGAGGTAGGTGGTTCCCGGTGCCGCGCCACCCCTAGAACGAGGGGTCGCCTTGCCGTTCGAGGCGGCCGAGGGCCGCCGCATCCCGGCTCATTGCGCGGCGATGAATTTGCCCAGCGCCTCGATCACGCGCCCGTGCGCCCGCGCGAACGCGTCGACCAGCGGCGGCAGGGCGCCCGCGTTGCCAGTGCGCATGCTCTCCTGCATGTGCGCGGCGATCTCCGACAGCCGCGTCGCGCCGATGGTGCCGGCGGTGGAGACGGTGTTGTGCGCCACGTTCGCCATGGCCGCGTGGTCGCCGCGCGCGTGAGCGGCGCGCAGCGTGTCGGCGTCGTGCCGGCGCGTGTCGAGGAAGCGGTGCAGCACGCGCAGGTAGAGGTCGTGGCGGCTGAGGCAGCGGGCCAGGCCCAGCTCGAACGACACCGCCGCGCCGTCGCCGTCCGCGCCGGCGTCGAGGCGGACCGCGGCCGGCGTGGGTGAAGGCAGCCAGCGCGCGATCTCCGCGAACAGCTCGTTCGGATCGAAGGGCTTGACGATGACCTCGTTCATGCCGGCGTCCAGGCATTGCTGGCGAGTGCGCGCGAGCGCGTGGGCCGTCATGCCCAGCACCGGCAGGCCGGCGAGCGCCGGCTGCGCGCGGATGTGGCGCGTGGCCTCCAGGCCGTCCATGTCGGGCATCTGCACGTCCATCAGCACCAGGTCGAACGGCGCGCCGCCGGCGGCCGCCTCCAGGTGGCTCAGCGCCTCGCGTCCCGTGTGCGCCTCGGTCACGTGCGCGCCCGCGACGCCGGCCAGCAGGTCCACCGCCACGATGCGGTTGAGTTCGTTGTCGTCGACGAGCAGCAGCCGGCGCCCCGTCAAGGGCGTGGCGACGCTCGCGCCGCGCGCGCCGTCGGCCCGCGGCGCCGCGGCGGCCTTGCCGAAGGCCGCGTCGAGCACCGCCTGCAACGCCGGGGCGCCGACGGGCTTGCTCAGGTAGCTGTCGAAGCCCTCGGCCAACGCGCGCTGGGCCAGCGACTCGTCGCCGTAGGCCGTCACCAGCACGAGCCTGGGGCGGGCGTCCGGCGGCAAGGCGGCGCGGATCCGGCGCCCCAGCTCGAAGCCGTCGCCGCCGGGCATCTTCCAGTCGACCAGCACGAGGTCGTAGGGCGTGCCCGCGGCGGCGGCGTCGGCCAGCGTCCGCAGCGCGGCCTCGGTGCCGTCGACCTCGGCATGCCGGCAGCCCAGGCCGCCCAGCAGGCCGGCGTGGATCTCGCGCGCGTTGGCGCTGTCGTCCACGGCCAGCACGCGCAGGTGCGACCAGTCCGGCGCGGCCGCGGGATCCGGGGCGCCGGCCACGGTGCCGAAGCCCAGCGTGAAGAAGAACTCGCTGCCGCGGCCGGCGGTGCTGCGCACGCCGATCTCGCCGCCCATCAGCTCCACGAGCTGGCGGCTGATCGCCAGGCCCAGGCCGGTGCCGCCGTACTTGCGAGTGATGGAGGCGTCGAGCTGGTCGAACGGCTGGAACAGGCGGCTCATCTGCTCGGCGTCCATGCCGATGCCGGTGTCGCGCACCGTGAAACGCAGCGTGACGCGGCCGTCCCGCGAGGCGTCGGCCTTGACCGTGACGACGACGATCTCGCCCTGCTCGGTGAACTTCACGGCGTTGCTGCACAGGTTCAGCAGCACCTGGCCCAGGCGCAGCGGATCGCCCAGGAGCCGCGCCGGCACGCCGGGCGCGGTGGCGAGCAGGAACTCCAGGCCCTTGCGGCTGGCGGCCTGGGCCACGAGCGTCGTGACCTTGTCCAGCACCTCCTGCAGCGCGAACTCGTCCACCTGGATCTCCAGCTTGCCCGACTCGATCTTCGAGAAGTCCAGGATGTCGTTGATGATCGTCAACAACGATTCGGCCGCCCCGCCGATGCGGCCCAGGTACGACGCCACGCGCGGCGGCAGGTCCGGGCTGCGCAGCGCCAGGTCGGTCATGCCGATGATGGCGTTCATCGGCGTGCGGATCTCGTGGCTCATGTTGGCCAGGAACGAGCTCTTGGCCTCGTTGGCGGCCTCGGCGGCGCGCGTGGCCGTCGACAGCGCCTCGGTGCGTTCGGCCACGAGCCCGTCCACGCGGGCGGCCAGGGCCGCGTTGAACTGCGTGACCTCGGCCTCGGCCGCGGCGCGCAGCGCGACTTCCGCCTCCAGCGCGCGGCGTCGGCGCAGCAGCGTGGCCGTGAGCAGGACCAGGGCCAGCAGCAACAGCGGGATGACCGCGTAGAAGCGCAGCACCGGCGTCTCCACGTGCAGCACGGCCAGCGACGCCGTGATGACGGGCACCGACCACAGCGTCAGGGCGACGAAGCGATGTCCGGCACCGGGCTCGCGCCGGCCGGCCCAGAACGCCACACCGCCGAGCGCGCCATACCAGAAGACGAGCGGCAGGTTGGCGAGCGAGCGCCGCACGTGCAGGTCGAAGAGGAGGATGCCCACCGGCATCACCCAGAACAGGGCGCCGGCCGACAGCACGATGGCGAGAAGGCGCCGCCGCATGGGCGGATCCGTCGCGAGGTAGTCGACCAGGCCGACGCTCAGCGTGAAGAACACGCCGAACAGGATGAGCGTCAACGGCGAGACCACCGCGTAGGGCCCGTCGTTGTGCTGCCAGGGCTCGGTTCCGAACCAGGCGGCGCCCAGCGCCCAGGTCCAGGCGAACCAGCCCATGCCGGGGTCGCGGTCGCGGCGCCAGACGAACGCGTAGACCCCCGCGAACATGACCAGGATCACGCTCACGAGGTCGCCCGCGGTGAACGATCGGGCCAGTGCGGCGGAGAGCGTGGAATTCACGTGAGAGGTCCCTTCTGGCCGCGATGATTGCACAGGGATGCCGAGCGCGGGCCGGCGTGACGGCCCGGCGAAACCCTGTGTCCTCCCACCTACAATCGAGCGGATGAAGCTCTTCGCGGTCGACGCCGAACTTTCGATCCTCGAGGAGGTTCTCACGCACCCGTGGGACGAGCACGTCCTCGCCGCCACCATCGCGCTGGCCTGGCACCTGCGCCAGCGCGACAGCGCCCGTGCCCTGCGGCTGGTCGACGGCGTCGTGCCGCTGCTGGTGCCGTCGCAGGAGGGCGTGCGCCGCCCCGACGCGCATCGCGTGCGCGCCGCGCTCGCCGCGTGCGAGGCCTCGGCGCTGCTGTGCGACTTCGACGTGGCCGAACGCTGGCTGGCCGAGGCGCGCCAGCACCACGACGCCGGCGCCGACCCGTTCGCCGACGGCGATGCGTGGCTGGTGGAGGCGACCCTGGCCAAGATGCGCGTGCAGCGCCCCCGCGAGATGGCCGCCCACGAGGCGGCCATCGCGGCGTTCAAGGCCGTGGACGCGCCCGACCGGCTCGCGATCGCGCAGGCCTGGCTCAGCTTCGAGCGCGGCTACGAGAAGTCGGGCGTCGATCACTGCATCGGCCTGCAGCCTCCCGGCGACGGCCATCCCGAGGCCGCCACGGCCTGGGACGCGCTGTGGAGCGCCTCGCGCGGCATGGCGCTGTCGTACCGTGACCCGGCCGAATCGGCCCCGCTGTACCGGCACGCGGCCGCGCAGGCGCGGGCGGTGGGCATGGTGCGCCTCGAGATCGTGGCCATGATCAACGCCGGCGCGGCCATGCAGGGCCTCGGCGACCTCGGCCTGGCCGCCGAATGCTTCGAGGCGGCGGCCGCGCGCGCCAACGCCACCGGCTGGCCCACGCTGATCGGCACCGCCAACACCCGCGTGGGCGAACTGATGCAGACGCTCGGCGCGTTCGAGGAGAGCCGCGGCATCCTCAGCGAGGCCATCGTGGCGCTGTCCATCGGCGCGCCGGGCCTGCACCTGGGCATCGCCTGCGCGTCGCTGGCCGAGACGCTGCGCGCGATGGGCCGCGCGCAGGAATCCCTGGAGCCGATGAAGCGCGCCATCGCGCTGTATCGCGAAACCGGCTTCAAGCACACGCTGGCGCTCAACCTCATCTTCCAGGCGCGCGGGCTCGCCGCCGCCGGCCTGCCGCAGGAGGCGCTCGCCGCGCTGGCCGAGGCGCGCGCGCTCATCGAGGAGTCGGAGCTGCATTCGCTGCACGTGGGGGTGACGGACGTCCTCGCCGACCTGCATCACCGCTTCGCGCTGCCCGCGCCGCCCGGCATGTGCCTGCCCACCGCGGCGCTGCACTACGCCGAGGCCGCGCTCGTCGAGGGGCGGCGCATCGCCGGCTGGAAGGCGCCGGCCCGGCTCTTCACCTTCCTTGCCGAGCGCTGGGCCGAGGCCGGCGACCACGCGCGGGCCTACGAATACGCGCGGCAGGCGCTCGAATCCAACGAGAAGGAAGCGCAGCAGAAGATGAACTACCCGCTCGCGCTGGTGCGGCTGCGCCGGCGCGGCGCCGGCGATGCGGCGGCCGCTCCCGCGGGATCGCAGGACGGCGGCGAGGAGCGCCCGCGGCGCGCGGGCTCGCGCACGCTCACGCCGAAGGAGCGCAGCATCCTGCTGCTGCTGGCGCAGAACTACTCGAACAAGGAGATCGCCAAATCGATCGCCGTCAGCGACGAGACGGTGAAGTGGCATCTCAAGAACCTGTTCAGCAAGCTCGAGGCGGGTTCGCGCAAGCACGCCGTCATGCGCGCGCGCTCGCTGGGCTTCATCGGGTTCATCGCCTGAGGCCGGGCTGACACCGGGGCGGGCGGACAAGGCCGGACCGCGTAGCATGAGCGCCGCGCGGCCGCCCGAAGGCGCTCGCACCGCAGCCGATAGGCGGAGGGTAGACTTATTCCCCCATGCGCCACGCCATCCAAAGCCTCCAGGGCTCGCTGATCCGCGAGATCGCCAACGCCGGCATGGGTCGCGCCGACGTGCTGCCGTTCTGGTTCGGCGAGAGCGACGAGGTGACGCCGGAGGTGATCCGGCGCGCCGCCATCGAGTCGCTGGAGCGCGGCGAGACCTTCTACGCGCAGAACCTGGGCCTGCCCGAGCTGCGCGACGCGCTCGCCCGCTACACGAGCGCGCTGCATCCGCCGGTGGGCGCGGAGCGCATCGTCGTCACGTCGGGCGGCGTCAACGGGCTGATGCTCGCGTCGCAGGCGCTGGTGGACGCCGGCGACGAGGTGGTCGTCGTGACGCCGGTGTGGCCCAACCTGGTCGCGCAGCCCGCGATCATGGGCGCCACGGTGCGCCGCGTCGCGCTGGCGCCCGTGGACGGCGCCTGGACGCTGGACATGGCCGCGCTGCTGGCCGCGGTCACGCCGCGCACGCGGATGCTGGTGGTCAACGCGCCCAACAACCCCACCGGCTGGACGCTCACGCGCGACGAGCAGCGGCGCCTGCTCGATCACTGCCGCGGCACCGGCACCTGGCTGCTGGCCGACGAGGTCTACGAGCGGCTGTACTTCGAACCCACGGCCAACGCCTGCGCGCCCAGCTTCCTCGACATCGCGGAGCCCGGCGACCGGCTGATCGTGGCGCACAGCTTCTCCAAGAGTTTCCTGATGACCGGCTGGCGGCTGGGCTGGCTGGTGGTGCCCGCCGCGCTCACCGACGCGCTGGGCAAGCTGATCGAGTTCAACACCTCGTGCGCCAGCGTGTTCACGCAGCGCGCCGCGCTCGCCGCGCTGGCGCACCGCGAGGAGATCACGCCGGCCATCGTGGCGCACCTGAAGACCTGCCGCGACACGCTGGTGCCGCTGCTGGACGCCATTCCGGGCGTCGAGCTGGCCACGCCGCGCGGCGGCATGTACGCGTTCTTCCGCATCGCCGGATTCGACGACTCGCTGGAGGTCGCCCGGCGGCTGGTGACCGAGGCCGGCCTCGGCCTGGCGCCCGGCGCCGCGTTCGCGCCCGAGGCGGGCGGCTGGCTGCGCTGGTGCTTCGCGACCCGGGACACGGCGCGGCTCGTGGAGGGCGTGCGGCGCCTGCGCGACTGGCTGGCGGAGAACGCCCGGCCTTGAGGCGCTACGCCGCCGCTTCGGGGCTCAGCACGCCGCGCCGGATCTGGTCGCGCTCGATCGACTGGAACAGCGCCTTGAAGTTGCCTTCGCCGAAGCCGTCGTCGCCCTTGCGCTGGATGAACTCGAAGAACACGGGGCCCAAGTGCACCTGCGAGAAGATCTGCAACAGCAGGCGCGGCTTGCCTCCTTCGGTGGATCCGTCCAGCAGGATCCCGCGCGACTGCAGCTCGGCCACCGGCTGGCCGTGGCCGGGCAGGCGCTCGGCGAGCATCTCGTAGTAGACGTCGTTGGGCGCGGTCATCAGCGCGACGCCGGCCATCTGCAGCTTGTCGATCACCGGGATGATGTCGTCGCACAGCAGGGCGATGTGCTGGATGCCCTCGCCGTTGAACTGCATCAGGAATTCCTCGATCTGGCCCGAGCCCTTCTTGGATTCCTCGTTCAGCGGGATGCGGATCATGCCGTCCGGCGCCGTGAGCGCCTTCGACGTGAGGCCCGTGTACTCGCCCTGGATGTCGAAGTAGCGGATCTCGCGGAAGTTGAACAGGCGCTCGTAGAAGTCGGCCCAGAACGCCATGCGGCCGCGGTAGACGTTGTGCGTGAGGTGATCGATGAGCTTCAGGCCGTGGCCCGCCGGGCGGCGCTCGACGCCCTCGATGAACTCGAAGTCGATGTCGTAGATGGACTTGCCGTCCTCGAAGCGGTCGATGAGGTAGATCGGCACGCCGCCGATGCCCTTGATCGCGGGCAGGCGCAGCTCCATCGGGCCGGTGGGGATCTCGATGGGCTGGGCGCCCAGCGACAGCGCGCGCTCGTAGGCCTTGTGCGAATCCTTCACGCGGAAGGCCATGCCGCAGGCCGACGGGCCGTGCTCGGCCGCGAAGTAGCCGGCCAGGCTCCGCGGCTCGCGGTTGACGATGAAGTTGATGTCGCCCTGGCGGTACAGCAGCACGTCCTTGGAGCGGTGCCTGGCCACGAGGGTGAAGCCCAGCATCTCGAAGTACGGCTCGATGAGGCCCGGCACGGGCGAGGCGAACTCGACGAATTCGAAGCCCTGCAGGCCCATCGGGTTGTCGAACAAGTCTTTCATGGCGGTCTCCGGTGCTAGGTGCAGGAATCATAGGGAAATGGCCCCGCAGCATTTCTGCAAATCCGTGCGGCCAGTGGCGATTTGCACAGGAATCCTGCAAGATTGAGTCATGGACACTCAATTTCAGCTCGACACCGTCGACTTGCGCATCCTGCGCGTGCTGCAGGCCAATGGTCGCGCCACCTACGACGAGGTGGCCGCCGAGGTGAGCCTGTCGCCGTCGGCCACCCTGCGACGCGTGAAGCGGCTGGAGGAGGCGGGCGTCATCGCCGGCTACGTGGCGCTCGTGAAACCGGAGGCGGTCGGGCTCTCGCTCACGGCCTACATCACGGTGCGGCTCGAGAAGCAATCGGACACGCACATGCGCAAGCCCATGGACGCGTTCCGCGCGTCGGTGCAGACCTGGCCCGACGTGGTGGAGTGCAGCTCGCTCACCGGCGAGATGGACTACCTGCTGCGCGTGCTGGTGAGCGACATGGCGCACTACTCGCGCTTCGTGATGGACACGCTGCTCAAGCATCCCAGCGTGCAGGACTGCAAGACCAGCTTCGTGCTGGATCGCGTGAAGCAGACCACGGCGGTGCCGCTGCAGGAGGCGCGCAGTCGATGAAGAAGGTTCAGGCTTCGAGGCCGTCGATGCTGCGCGCCACGTCGTCGCGCACGGCCTTGGCCTCGTTGCCGCCCGTCCACTCCGGCGTGCCGCCGGCCAGGCTCCAGCGCCGTCCGGGCAGCGACACCATGGCCTTCCAGGTGAGCAGCGGTCCTTCGATGTCCCAGGTGGCCTCGTAGCGGAACGACGTCCGGCTCTCCGAGTGCACGTGCGAGCTGGCGACGACGCGCTTCGCAGGCGCGGGAGCGGGCACGCGTTTCAACTCGGGGCCTCCTCGGAATGGACGGCCATCCTAACTGCCGTGCATGGCGGGTTCAATACTGCGAAACGTGGCGGACGGGAGCGGAATCTCCTGCGCGCCCCTTTTTCAGGCCGCGTCCTCGTCCGCATCCCCGTCGCCCAGCCGCGCCAGGAAATCGCCGCCCAGCCGGAAGCTCAAACGTCCGGCCACGTGCAGCGCGCCCAGCGAGCGGTAGAACGCCAGCGCGGGCCGGTTCGACGCGCTCACGTGCCAGTCCATGCGCGCGCACCCGTGCTCGGCCGCGTGGCGCGAGATCCACGCCATCAGCGCCTTGCCGATGCCCTGGCGCTGGCGCGCCTGGCGCACGTAGAGTTCCTTGAGCAGCAACTGCCCGCGGCGCGCCGGCGCCGGATCGACCAGCGAATTGAACAGCGCGATGGCGGCCAGGCCGACGACCTCGCCCGCGTCCTCCGTGGCCACCACCAGGCGGACGGCGGAGCGCCCGCCGAGCAGGTTGTCGACCAGGTTCGAACGGATGTCGTCGCGCGAGACCGGCGCCTCCTCGCTGTAGAAGACGCACATCTCGTGCATGAGGTCGATCAGCGACTCGTGCAGGCTCTCGTCGACAAAGGCGATGTGCATGCGCTCCCCCCCGGCTGCGCCTACTTCTTCGCAGGCTTCGCGCGCGCGACCACGGGACGCCTGCGCGCCGGCGCGGGCTCGCCCGCGTGCTTGACCGACGCGTTGACGAAGGTGTCCTTCATCGTCTCGTCGCGGCCGCGCGGCGAGCAGGTGGTGATGGTGCGGCAGGACCCCTCGGACGCCTTCAGGTAGGCGTGGCCCATCTCCGAATCGAAGTAGACCGAGTCGCCGGCCTTGAGCACCAGCGGCGCGTAAAGCTCGGTGTGGAAGCCGATCTCGCCCTCGATGACGTAGGTGAACTCCTCGCCGGGATGGCGGATGAACCCGCCGAACTCGGCGAAGAACTCGTCGAGCGTGCGCGCGTGGTGCTCCACGTGGATGGGCGTCATGCGCTTGTTCAGGAGTTCGGTGGCCAGGTAGGTCTGGCTGTAGCTGCGCGTCTCCACGAGCTGGCCCTCGCCGGCGTGGTGCACCACGCGGCGGCCGCCGTAGTTCACCGGGCCGCCCGCGTGCGGCGTCGCGTCCAGCAGCTCCGCCATGTCGATGGCCAGGCCCTTGCTGACCAGCATCAGCTTGTCGTACGACGCCGAGACCTGGCCCATCTCCAGCTTGGACAGCGTGGACACCGCCAGCCCCGTTCGCGCCGACAGCTCGGTCAGCGTCAGCCCGTGGCGCTTGCGTACCGCGCGGATGGTTTCGCCCGGGCCGGGAAGGGGAGCTTTCATGGCGTGACTCTATCAGTTGGTGGCTTCGAGAAAGATCTCATGGAAAACGATTAGTTTTCCAAAACGGAAAAAACTAGTGTAAAAAGAAAAACATGGATACGATTTGCCATCGACCCGAAAGCTCACGAGGCCGGGTCACCGGCTTCTTCTCCACCAAGGATCGCCAATGAACAAGACCGCACCGTCCACGTCCGTCCGTGCCGCGCGCCCGGCCATCCACCTGACCGCCACCGCGCTGGCCATTGCGGCGTTGTCGCCGGTGCCGGCGCTGGCCCAGGCGGCCGCGCCGGCCCCCGCGGCCAGTGCGCCGGCCCCCGCGGCCAGCGACGTCGCCACGCAGACGGTCTACGTCACGGCCTCGCGCCGCCGCGAGCCGGCGCGCGAGGTGCCGATGCAGGTGGATCGGCTGTCGACGGTGGATCTGGAGCAGTCGGGCGCGAAGAGCCTGGTCGACTACCTGGGCGCCCAGCCCGGCATCGACGTCAGCACCAACGGCGGCCCGGGCCTGGGCACGGTCAGCATCCGCGGCGTGACCACCGGCGACCTGACGATCGCCACCGTCGGCACCTACATCGACGACGTGGCCTACGGCTCCAGCAGCGCGTTCGCCGCCGGCTCGGCGACGGCGCTCGACATGGCCCTGCTGGACCTCAACCACATCGAGGTGCTGCGCGGCCCGCAGGGCACGCTGTACGGCGCCGGCGCGATGGGCGGCGTGATCAAGTACGTGACCAACGAGCCCGACACCTCCGAGCTCTCCGGCAAGGTCGCGGTCGGCGCGAGCGCCACCAAGGGCGGAGGCGCCGGCAACACCGAGAACGCGGTGATCAACGTGCCGCTCAAGACGGACGTCGCCGCGGTGCGGGTCGCGGCCTTCCACGACCACGAGGGCGGCTGGGTCGACGTGCTGGGCGCCGCGGCCGGCAAGAACCTCAACAAGGGCGACACCAACGGCGGGCGCGTGGCGCTGCTGGTGGAACCGAGCGCGCGCTTCCATGTCCGGGCGACCGCGCTGACGCAGGAGATCAAGCGCGACAACGCCGACTTCACCGACATCGACGCGGCCACCGGCAAGCCGGTAGCCGGCTGGAACGAGCGCACGCAGGCGCTGCTCGAGCCGCATTCGGTGCGCACCAGCCAGGGCGCGGTCGACCTCGAATACGATTTCGGGCCGGCGCGCCTGAACTCGATCACGTCGGTGCAGCGCACGAAGCTGTCGCAGCGCTACGACCTGAGCGCGGTCTACGCGCCGCTGATCAACCAGTTCTTCGGCTTCACGCCGGACACCGTCAGCGAGGACATCGCGGCCGACGTGCACAAGACGACGCAGGAGTTCCGCCTCACCTCGGCCGCCGGCGGGGCTATCGAATGGCTGGCGGGCCTGTACTGGGATCGTGAGACCGCCGACCAGAAGCAGCACGTGGCCGACACGCTGGCGGGCGGCAGCCCCCTGGCGGACCTGGCGCAACTGGACCTGATCAGCAAGTACGACGAGATGGCGGCCTACGGCGACGTCACCTGGAACGCGACGTCCAAGCTGGCGCTCACGGGCGGCGTGCGCGTCGCGCAGAACAAGCAGGACTTCACGCAGAACTCCAGCGGCCCGCTGGTCGGCAACTCGCTGCCGCCCGCGCACTCCAAGGAGACGCCCAAGACCTGGCTGGCCACAGCGCGCTACGCGCTCACGCCCACGAGCAACGTCTACGTTCGCGCGGCCAGCGGCTACCGGCCGGGCGGCCCGAACGCGGTGCTGGACGATCCGGCCACCGGCAAGCCGCTCGCGCCCCCGACCTTCGCGCACGATTCGCTGTGGAGCTACGAGGCGGGCTACAAGGGCGACCTGTTCGACAACACGCTGTCGATCCAGTCGGCCATCTACGACATCCGCTGGAACAACATCCAGCAGGTCTACTCGGTCAACGGATTCGGCGTGATCGTCAACGGCGGCAAGGCGGAGATCCAGGGCTTCGAGCTGGGCGCGACGTGGCGTCCGAGCGCGCGCTGGTCCGTCGTCGGCAGCCTGTCGACGATAGCCGGCCACCTCACGCAGGACGCGCCCGGACTGGGCACCTCGGGCGAACGCCTGCCCAACAACGCCAACCTGTCGGCCTCGCTTGGCGCGAAGGCGTCGTTCGACGTGGCCGGACACGCCGGCTGGGTCGGCGCTTCGGAGCGTTATGCGAGCGAGCGCGACGCGAACGTCGGTGGCAGCTATCGCATGCCCGAGTACTGGCTTGCGGACCTGAACGGCGGCATCGACTTCGGCCGCGTCTCGCTGTCGCTCTACGTGCGCAACGTGTTCGACGCGCATGCGCAGCTGGGCACGTCGACCGCGGAGATGTCGCTCGGCGGCCCGGCGCAGGTCGAGCTGGCGCGCCCGCGCACCATCGGCATGACGCTGACGGCGAGCTTCTGAGCGATGTCCATGGATGCTGAAGGCAAGGCGTTCGACTTCATCGTCGTCGGCGGCGGGATGGCGGGCACCGCGGCGGCCGCCCACCTGTCGCGGCGCGGCCGGGTGGCGCTGCTGGAGCGCGAGACGCAGGCCGGCTACCACTCCACCGGCCGCTCGGCGGCGCTGTTCTCCACGATCTACGGCAACGCCGCCGTGCGGGCCCTCACGCGCGCGAGCCAGGACTTCCTGTTCGAGTCGCCCGCTTGGTTCACGCCCACGCCGCTGGTGAGCCCGCGCTCCACGCTGTTCTTCGCCACGCCCACGCAGATGGCGGTGCTGGCGGCGTTCCGCGACGACGCCGACATCGCGGCCAGCACGCGCTGCCTGGACGTCGCCGAGGCCAGCGAGCTCGTGCCGGCGTTCAAGCCCGGCTACCTCGGCGGCGCGGTGCTGGAGCCTGGATCGGCCGACATCGACGTCGACGCGCTGCACCAGGGCTACCTGCGCCAGGCCCGCGCGGCCGGCGCCACCGTGGTGCTGGGTTGCGAGGTGACAGGATTGGAGCGGGTGGGCGGACGTTGGGTGGTCGACACGAAGGGCGCGCGCTGCGACGCGCCCGTGGTCGTGAACGCGGCCGGCGCCTGGGCCGACGAGGTGGCGCGGCTGGCCGGCGCGCGGCCCGTGGGCCTGCGCCCGCTGCGCCGTACCGCGATGCTGGTGGATGCGCCGCGCGGCCTCGCCTGCGCCGGCTGGCCGGCCGCCATCGCGATCGACGAGAGCTTCTATTTCAAGCCCGACGGCGGACGGCTGCTGCTGTCGCCGGCCGACGAGGAGCCGAGCCCGCCGTGCGACGCGCAGCCCGAGGACCTCGAGGTGGCCATCGCGGTGGATCGCTTCGAGAACGCCACCGGCGCGCAGGTGGCCAAGGTCTGGCACCGTTGGGCCGGCTTGCGTGTTTTCGCCGCTGACCGCACGCCCGTGGTCGGCTTCGATTCCCAGGCCGAAGGCTTCTTCTGGCTCGCCGGCCAGGGCGGCTACGGCATCCAGAGCGCCGAGGGCCTGGGCCGGCTCGCGGCCGCGCTGGCCTGCGGGGATCCAGTTCCCGCCGATCTCCTGGCCGCCGGCGTCGTCGCCGAGCACCTGGCCCGTTCCCGTTTCTGATCCTCCACCTTGCATGGAAAGCCGATGAGACACCTTCCGACACTGGCCGCCCTGGCCACCGCCATCGTCCTGGCCTTCGCATCGGCCAGCCCCTCGGCCGCCCCCGCCGCGGTCGCCGAGGCCGCATCGGCGCCCGCCGCGGCCGCCTCCGTGCCCGCGCTCGTGGCCGGCCATGAACTCACCGCGCAGGACGCGCAGGCGTGGCTCGACGGCCTGATGCCCACCGCGCTGCGCACGGCGCGCGCGCCGGGCGCCGTCGTCTCCATCGTCAAGGACGGCCAGGTGCTGTTCGAGAAGGGCTACGGCGTCTCCGACGAGAAGCGGAACACGCCCGTCGACCCGCGGCGCACGCTGTTCCGCCCGGGCTCCACGTCCAAGCTGTTCACCTGGACGGCCGTCATGCAGCTCGTGGAGCAGGGCAAGCTGGATCTCGACGTCGACGTCAACAAGTACCTCGACTTCCAGGTGCCGCCGCTCGACGGTCAGCCGATCACGCTGCGCCAGATCATGACGCACCGCGCCGGCTTCGAGGAGCGCATCAAGGACCTGGTGGCGTTCGACACCCCCGAGACGCCGCTGGGCGAGGTGCTCGCCGGCAACATGCCCGCGCGCATCTATCCGGCCGGCACGGCCTCCGCCTATTCGAACTACGCGACGGGCCTGGCCGGCCACATCGTCGAGCGCGTCTCTGGCATGCCGTTCAACGACTACATCGAGCGCAACGTGTTCGCCCCGCTGGGCATGAAGCACTCGACGTTCCGCCAGCCGCTGCCCGACGCGCTGAAGGCCGACATGTCCGTCGGCTACGAGGAGTCCGGCAAGCCCGGCAAGGGCTTCGAGGTGGTCAACATCCCGCCCGCGGGTTCGCTGTCGTCCACCGCCGACGACATGGCGCACTTCATGATCGCCCACCTGGCCGACGGCCGCTACGGCGACGCGCAGATCCTCAAGCCCGAGACCGCGCGCATGATGCACACGACCGTCACGCGCCCGTTCCCCGACCTCAACGGCATCGCGCTGGGCTTCTACCAGACCAACATCAACGGCCATCGCGTGATCGCCCACGGCGGCGACCTGAACTACTTCCACAGCGACCTGTTCCTGTTCCTCGACGACCACGTCGGCCTGTTCATCTCGGTCAACGCGCTGGGCAAGGAGGGCCTGGGCGAGGGTATCCGCGACGACGTGTACCACGAGTTCGCGGACCGCTACTTCCCGCATCCCGAGCCGGTGCAGGCCATCGACGAGGCCACCGCGAAGGCGCACGCGCAGCTGGTCGCCGGCCGCTACCAGACCACGCGGCGCGGCGAGACGACGTTCCTGTCGCTGATCAACATGATCCAGCCCACCGTCATCGCCGCCAACCCCGACGGCACGATCACGACCAAGCTGCTGCTGCAGCCCCAGACCTTTGTGGAGACCCGCCCGTACCTGTGGCACCAGGTGGGCGGCCACGACAAGCTGGAGGCCAAGGTGGTCGACGGCAAGATGGTGACCTGGAGCACCGACTACCTGGCGTTCGCCTTCGCCTACGAACCGCTGCACGGCCTGGCCGGCGCCGGGCTCGAGGTGCCGCTGTTCGTGGCGTCGCTGGTGCTGCTGCTCGTCACCGTGCTGGCGTGGCCGGTCGGCGCGGCCGCCCGCAAGTGGTACGGCGCCGCGCCGCTGGCGCCCGCGGTGCGCGCGGGCACGCGCTGGACCGCCTTCGCGGCCATCGCCGCGCTGGTGGCCACGGTCGCGTGGACGGCGCTGTTCGCCGTCGTCGCGGCCATCACCACGCCGCACCTGGACACCTGGGTGCACGTCGTGCAGCTGCTCTCGTTCATCGGCTTCGTCGGCGGCTGGCTCGTGGCCGCGTGGAACCTCGTGCAGCGCGTGCGCACGCCGGGCCGCCGCGGCTCCACGACCTGGGCCGCGCTGCAGTTCGCCGCGTTCACGATGCTGCTGTGGGTGGCGTTCGCGTACCACCTCCTCAACTTCAGCGCGGGATACTGAGCCATGACGACCCTGCCCGCACGCACCTGGTTCGGCCAGCCGCCGGGCCTGACCATCCTGTTCCTGACGGAGATGTGGGAGAAGTTCTCCTTCTTCGGCATGCGTGCGCTGCAGGTCTACTACGTGGTCAAGCAGCTGCACTACGACCAGGCCAGCGCCTCGCTGATCTTCGGCACCTACGCGGCGGGCGTCTACCTGACGCCCATCTTCGGCGGCATGATTTCCGACCGCTGGCTGGGCCGGCGACGCGCGGTCATCATCGGCGGCCTGCTGATGGCCTGCGGCCACTTCATGATGGCCTCGGAGGCGCTGTTCTTCCCGGCGATGGTGACCATCGCGCTCGGCAACGGCCTGTTCCTGCCCAACCTGCCCAGCCAGGTGCGGCCGCTCTACGCCGCCGGCGACGCGCGGCTGGCTGGCGCCTACAACCTGTACTACATGGGCATCAACCTCGGCGCCTTCATCGCGCCGCTGGTGTGCGGCACGCTGGGCGAGGTCTACGGCTGGCACTACGGCTTCGGCGCCGCCGGCATCGGCATGTGCCTGGGGCTGGCGATCTACGTGGCCGGCACGCGCCACCTGCCGCCCGACGACGCGGTTGCGGAGGTGCCCGCCGCCAGCACCGCGTCGCGCCACCAGCTGCTGTTCCTGCTCGGCGCCGGCCTGGCCGTGATCGTGTTCCGCGTGGCCTACGAGCAGACCGGCAACACGCTGGCGCTGTGGGCCGACACCGCGGTCGACCGGCGCGCGTTCTCGTGGCTGGTGCCGGTGACATGGTTCCAGTCGCTGAACCCGCTGTTCGTGTTCGTGATGACGCCGATCCTGGTGGCGTTCTGGAATCGCCGCGGCGGCTCCGTGTCGCCGGCCGCGCCGCTGGGCAAGATGTCGTTCGGCGCGCTGGCCGTGGCGGCGTCCTACGTACTGCTGGCGCTGGTGAGCCACTGGTCGACGGCCGCGGGCGCGCCCGTGCACTGGCTGTGGCTGGTGGTGTTCTTCGCGGTGCTGACGTTCGGCGAGCTCTACATCCTGCCGGTGGGCCTGGGCATGTTCGCGCAGCTCGCGCTGCCGCGCTTCGGGGCCACCACCATCGCCGCGTGGTTCCTGGCGGCGTTCGCCGGCAACCTGCTGTCGGGCGTCGTGGGCACCTGGTGGAGCGCCATGTCGCCGGCGGCGTTCTTCCTGGCCATGGCCGGCATCGCCGCCGCCTCCGGCGCGTTGCTGGCGCTGCTCGCCGCCATCGAGCGCCGCCACTTCACCGGCCTGATGATGGCCCCGTCCGAAGCAAGGAGCGCCCCATGAACCGCCGCCTGGACTCGATGCTGGTGTGGGACAACCACGCCTGCATGCCGCTCAAGCCGCACGACACGTCTTTCCTGCCGCAGCTGCACCGCCATCGCGACGCCGGCGCCGACGTGGTGATCGTCAACGTGGGCTACGGCGACGACGGCGTCGAGCAGCACCTGCGCGTGCTGGCCTCCATGCGCGACTGGCTGGAGGCGAACTCGCGCGACTTCCGCCTGATCGAGGGCGTGGACGACATCGAGGCGGCGCGCGCCGCCGGCCAGCTGGCGGTGGGCTTCGACATCGAGGGCGCCAACGCCATCGGCGACCAGCTGAGCCTGCTGGGCCTCTATCGCGACCTGGGCGTGCGCTGGATGCTGCTCGCCTACAACCGCAACAACCGCGCGGGCGGCGGCTGCCAGGACGACGATCCCGGCCTCACCGACTTCGGCCGCGCGATGCTGCACGAGATGGCGCGCGTGGGCATCGTCGCCTGCTGCTCGCATACCGGCTACCGTACCGCCCGCGAGGCGATCGCCGAGTCGCCGACGCCGGTGATCTTCTCGCACTCGAACGCCTGCGCGCTGACCGACCACCCGCGCAACATCCCCGACGACCTGATCCGCGCCTGCGCCGCGCGTGGCGGCGTGGTGGGCGTCAACGGCATCGGCATCTTCCTGGGCAACAACGACTCGTCGGTGGACAACGTGGCGCGCCACGTGCTGCACATGCTCGACCTCGTGGGCAGCGAACACGTGGGCATCGGCCTGGACTACATCTTCGATTCCAGCGAGCTCGACGCCGAGATCGCCGCCAACCCCGACAAGTTCCCGCCGCACCTGGGCTACTCCGCGGGCATCGCGATGACGCCGCCCGAGCAACTGCCCGACCTGGCCGAGGCCCTGTCGCGGCGCGGCGTGGACGACGAGGCGATCGCGCGGATCTTCGGCGGGAACTGGCTGCGGGTGGCGCGGCAGGTGTGGCGCCCGCGCGGCTGACGCGGCCGTCGATGGCTTCGAGAGCGCAGCCGACATTCGATCTTCCGGCGACGAGTGGCGGCGAGGGTCTGCGAGGCAGGGCATGGAGCCAGCGGCCGCGAACCGGGCGGGCCGCTTGCGGACCGAAGCAGTTGTCAGCGCGCTTCGCGTCGCGAAAACCGGTCGTTGCGGGGCCTCAGGCGGCGGGGTCGATTGGCGGCGCGTTGCCGTGGCCGCGGAACGACCGCTTCCTGTCGGCGGGATCGACGGGAGTCGACCCATCGGCGACATTCAGCCTCACCAATTCGACGCCCCAAAGCTGACGTCCGGATCGCGCGAAAACGTCGGGCTCGTTTGCGCACCGTCAGGTCGTTCGCGGCCGCCTTGATCGACTGAGCCTCCAAGCGGAGAAAACGCCGCCAAACACGGCTAGCCCAAGCGCGCCAAGCACTTCGAACAATAGCTCTCCGGTCGGGTCTCTCGTACTCACGAATGTTGGGTCGGATGGCAAATAGATCACCGGCAACTGCGCGCCGACGCCACGTGGCGAACAGCCATCGCTCTCACCGCTATGTTCAACGCCATCGACGGTGAACTTGAACGAACATTTCTGATGAATTTCAGGCTGAATACTTGTGACTGTCGCAAGCGCAGTTTGACCGCCTCTTCCAAGCCGATACCACCCGATCCATCCGGGGCCTGTTGCGTTCAACAAGACCCAATAGAACGTGAGCGCCGTCGCGAAAACGAGAACACCAACTTTGGCGGGCGTCATCCTGACCAGCTAACTGAGTTGATATTTCTTGATGCTACCCCGGAGCTGTCGCTCGCGGACGTCGGCAAGTGGCCGACGCGAGTCTTCGGGAAGCCTGCGCTAGCCTGCTGCAGCAGTACACACCCGATCCATCGTCATTCGGAGCCTTCGAGAAACAATTCGAGGGGCGTGCTTGACCAAGTGTCCTTGGTCATTGGCTCGATCGGCTCAAGTTCTTCAAGGGCGCGAAGCGGCGTAAGTCTCTCGAGCCCTTTCAAGCGTTCGAGCTTTGTCAGCATGTTCACAGCCCCTTCGACAAAGCCGACGCCGTTGCCGTCGTGATCCCTGACGATCCCCTTGCGCAGCCAGCCCAGATGTTTCCCATTGAACCCGAAGATTGATGCATGGCTGAGATACGCCACAGGCGTTCCGTTCCAAAGGAAAACGGTGAACTCTTGGTCAGTGTCAACATACGCGACAGGCGTGCCAGTTCGATCGAAAAGCGTGATCTCACGCGCCGACACCGCGCTGCCGCAGAGCAGGAACGCCAAACTCATCGCCAAGAGCCGAATGAATGTTTTCAACCCGTCGCTCCTGAAGGCATCGGTGCGGTCAGCCAAGGACGGGCATCGGCGCCAGCTCTAGAAACAAGAACCATTGCGCTTCGCCCGGCCCCTGCTGCTTCAGCAGGCGCTGGCTCACTCGAAGCGCAAGCGGCGCACCTGCAGGAGAGATTAGATCGCCAACGGCAGGCACACATTGACCGGCGATCATTTCGTTCAGCGTTGCGCCGGCTGCCCTCAGCGCGTCCTGCGCAGACTCGCTGAGCACGAACAATATCGTTTCCATCGATCTTAGGAAAACCCTTGAACATCACGGATGGCTAGACTACCCGATAGCAGCCGGTCCCGACAGTCCGTTCATGGCCGACGTGAGCCGGTGCCGTCCGTCCGTTCACGCTAGCAGGTAACCATCATGGCCCAGCACCAGACGACGGTGGCGGCCAACTCAACGGCCGGGGGCGCAAATTTCCTCCCCAGCCTTGCTTGCGCGTAGATCTGCTGGATCGTCAGGCCCAGGGTTCGCCGCCTGGCTTCGCGGCGTGCGACAACGCCTACCATTCCCAGGGTCATCAGAAATATGGCGAGCTTCGATGCTTGAAGCGTACGCAATGTCGGAATGGCAATCAGGGCCACCGAAACGAGGATCGTGACGTAGAAAAACACCATCGTCCAGTTGTCTTCGCGTGAGGCGCGCTGGGTGTTCATGCTGGCGATCCTAGCGCTTGTTCGAGGATTTCGTTGTCCCTCGAAGGAGTGAATCGTCGGTCTACTAAGCCGCCGGCCGTGAACGGCTGCACCTAGCCGACTCCGGAATGCCGTGTCAGGCTCATGCCGCGATCTTGAACGATACCCCGCCGCCTGACGACACCACGCTCGCCCGGATCGCCTCCAGCGCCTCAACGAGTCGAACGCGATTGCGCGGAGACTTCAGTGTGGCGGGTAGTCGACTGAGCCAATGTCCATTGGGGCCGATAGGAAGACCGCGCTGCGACGCCAGGGCGCGCGAAGTTGGGAGCGGCTTTCTCGACAGAACATCGATGAAATGATCCAGTTGGGCGGGCGCGCTGAACCAAAGCTCGGCTGCGTCGAACTCCACGTGCAAGAAAGCGAACCCCTTGTGCGGGACTGCAGGCGGAACAGGAGGATCGAAGGCGTCACTGCCATCCACCGGGCGATGAACCCAGAATGCGACGGGCGCCGTGCGCCAGTCGGGTTGGTAGCTGAAGTGATACTTTGGGCTCATGGGCCTACCTCATAGCCGTCGCTCGCGACCGTCCGCTGGTGGCCGACATGCGTCATTGAGGTGCGCGGCCTGGACGGGGGACGCATCTCTCGCTTGTGAGCGGATCGGCGCCCGCGTGCTGCATCAGGGCGCGACTGGGGACTTCTTCTCGAACCGGCCGAGGTATTCCGCGAGCGGCCCAAGGCCGACCTCGGCGCGCCGTTCGTCGACGTGCTCAGGATCGCGGATGGGCACCGGCGCGAAGTGGCCGTCTTTCATCTGGAGTTGGCTGCCGTAGATCTGCGGCTGGCCGCGATCCATGAGGTCGCGGTCGATCATCAGGGCCACATTGGCCCACGCGATCTCGCCGCGGTCGGCAGCCTTACGCAGCTGGGGCAGGGCCTTGGCGATGAAGTTGCCGGGCGCGTGCTGCGCCATGAGCCAGAGGTCGTACACGCCGCCACTGCCTACCTGCGCGGCGGTGGGCCAGCCGTGCTGGCGGATGATCTGCTTCAGCCGCGCGAGGTTCGCGTCGTCGATCCGCTCCACGGGCTCGTAGGTCTCGCCGTCGTCCTTGCCTGCGGCCATGAAGGCGCGGCGGACTTCCTGGTCCTTCTCGGCCATGGCGTCGAGCTCGCGCGCGAGGGCCGGGTTCGTACCGTGAGGGTGCGCCAGGTCGAACGTGATGGGCGTCTTGCGCACGGGCAGCACGAAGTACGCCTTGCTGCTGGCCGCCTGCGGCGTGACAGCGCGTGAGCCCCAGCTACCAGCGGGCAGAGCGATCGACCAAGTGTCGCCGACGATGAGTGTGCCATAGACCACCGGCGCGGCGTCGGTGTCGTTCAAGAGCGTCACCAGCACGAGGTCGTCGGACGTAGCCGCCGACTTAGCGGGACGCACGACACGGCCACCCACGGCGTTGGCGGCCGGTTTGACCGCGATGACCACGTCGACGGCTGCGGCGCCATCGGCGGGCTTGCAGTTCGCCTGGCCAATGCCCGCGGCGCCGGCATTGGCGGTCACCTGGCAGCTGCCCGCGGGAAAGTCGGCGAATGCGTAGCGTCCCGCGGCGTCGCTGATGGTGATCCAGCGGTGCGGCGCGCCGTTGGCGTCCTGGCGGTCGGAGTCGTCGGCAGCGACCACCAGCGCGCCGGCGGCGGGCTTGCCGTCGGCGGCCTGCACGATGCCAGCGAGCGGCGCGGCCCACGCGGATGCACAGGCGAACGGGAACACGGCCGCAACGAGGCGCCACCTGCGGAATAGCGACGACATGGATTCTCCCTGGGGCGGCCGCCGAGCCGTTGTCCTGCGGCTCCGCACAGGATGACCGCTTGAATCGTGGTGCGTTGTGGCAAACAGAAGGATGCTCATCGAGATTGCGAGAAATGCGAACTGCGAAAAAAGCTCGAAGGTCAAGCTACGACTCACTAAGTAACGTCAGCAGAGGCTGCAGACCTCGAATGGAATGCCGCAAAGCTGTCCGTCGCGAGTGTCCGGTTCCGCCGGGTGCTGCCCTTGACGGCTGTTCAGCGACGCGACCGGAAAAGATCAGTCCGCCGAACCTGAACTGATCCGACCTCGCCTCGAACAATCTCCACGGCGTGCCGTAGCCGTTGCCTGCTCCTCTCCTGCAATGCCTCGTCGTTCATCCCGCTACCGATGAACATCAGCGCCTTCCACCCTTCTTCCGTGAACGGGGCGCGATTAACCATTGACCAAAACACTCTATTGAGCTCTGCGTGGCTGGCCAAGAGCCTGAACACTTCCCTGACGTTCTCAGTGGTGATGTTCGGCATCACGAACATGTCCACGAAAGACCAATCGGCGCCATACGGCGGGTAGTGAACAAAGGCGTCTCGAAGGGCGTGAAGCTTTTCGTCCATGGGGAAACGTACTTGTTCAGCACAGCGGCTGCGTTGGGCGCCAGCCTACCTCAAAGCGGACGCTAGCGAGAGGCCGCTTCTGGCCGGCAAGCGACTGTGAGTATCACCCAGCGACTGGGGGTCTACAGACACGATTCAGGCGAGCCGACGCGCCCAAACGCGCAGACGGTAGGGTTGAGCCTTGTTTGTCTCGTGTTCGTCGAAGCCGACTTCCCCGAGTTCCGACCACGGGATCAGTCCACCGACGCTACTCGACGCTAGATAGTTGCCAATGATCTCGTCAGCCGCGTCGGCAGGCGCCACCGCGCATCCAAACGGAAGCGAATCCGGAAGGCAGCGAGCAACGCTGAAGCGCAGTTGGCCCGCCTGCTCGTCATGCCAAAGGTAGAACGTCGCGGGCTTCACACCGATGTTGTCAGCTTGAGATCTACGGACGTTAACGGCCGCATCGATGAATCGCGTTAGATCGGCCGCGCTGGGCAGTTTGTCCGCAGAAAATGACAGCGACCACAGGTTCTCTGCAGCACCCGCACCAGCGCCATCGGGAAGTTCAAGTCCGTCGGCGGTCATTTCGCTGATCCAGTCGTCGAAGGTCATCTGCATGCCCAGATCTTAAGCCGCTGCGCCCGGGCGGACTGCCGCGAAGCGGTCGCTCGCGAAGGGCAGGTAGTGGCTGCGGATTCAACTGATCGATGCAACACACTTAGAACTGCGTAGGCAGAAGGAGTGTTGCAATGAAGTATCGGACACGAACCTACTACAGCGACAGCCAGAAGGCATTGATGTGGGAGCGGTGGAAGGAAGGCTGGACCCTCCATCAGATTGCTCAGCTGTTCAATCGAGCGCACACGTCGGTGCAAAAGATACTGGCCCGATCAGGCGGCATTCGACCACCAGATCGCACTCGCGCCGCAATCGCGCTTACGCGGGCTGAGCGAGAGGAAATCTCGCGCTCGGTGGCGACGGGGCTGTCGATCCGGTCAATCGCGAGGCAGCTCGGGCGGGCGCCGTCCACGATCTGCCGCGAGATCAAGCGCAATGGCGGCCGAGAAGGCTATCGAGCGACTCAAGCGGATGAGTCAGCCTGGGCTCGGGCGGTTCGGCCGAAGCAATGCAAATTGGCCGAGAACAAAGTCTTGGCGCGCATCGGGACTGGGAGGCTTCGGATGTTTTGGTCGCCGGAGCAGATCGCAGGATGGCTCAAGCATACTTATCCGTGCGTCGAGAGCCTTCACGTGTCACACGAGACCATCTACCGCAGCCTTTTCATTCAAGCGCGTGGCGCCTTGAAGAGAGAGCTTTTGCAGCACCTGAGGATGACACGCGGAATGCGCCGCTCTCGCCACTACACGCAGAAGACAGACAACCACGGACGGATCGTTGACGCAGTCTCGATCAGCGCGCGTCCCGCGACTGTCGAAGATCGGGCGGTACCTGGCCACTGGGATGGAGACTTGCTGTTCGGCGATCACAACAGCCAGATCGCAACCCTTGTCGAGCGCCAAACCCGGTACGTGATGCTCGTGAAGCTGACTGGCAAGGACTCAGAGACGGTCGTCAAGGCACTCATCAAGCATGCCCGCAAGTTGCCGCAGGAGCTCTACAAATCCCTGACCTGGGATCGAGGCACAGAAATGCATGATCACAAGCGCTTCACGCTGGCGACCGACATCCAGGTCTATTTCTGCGATCCTCAGAACCCTTGGCAACGCGGATCGAACGAGAACACGAACGGCTTGCTCAGGCAGTACCTGCCCAAGGGCATCGACATCTCCGACCTCTCACAAGCCAGGCTCAACGCGATAGCGAGACAATTGAACGAGCGGCCAAGAAAGACTCTTGGGTTTCAAACACCGGCTGAGATGTTCAGCCAATGTGTTGCGTTGACCAGTTGAATCCGCAGCCGGCTCAAGACATCCGACGGCTGCGGTACGCTACAGTTGCCCCTGGCCGTCGGCAGTTCTTGGTGCCACCTTCATCTCGCGCGGTGCAAGGCCAAACCACCTTTAACGAGTACGGGCGCCACGTCGGCGAAGCCCGCCCGCACCAGCGCTTCACGCTGATCACCGACGGTCATATAGAGCTGGTCGTTCGATAGCCCGTCTCCGCCGAGGTAGTGATCGCAGACGAGGTGCCTACCGCCTGGCGTCAGCAGTGTCCTAACCTGTGCGTGGAGCGCCGTCGCGTAGTCGGTGTGGCGCAGCTCGTGCACTGCTTGATGTGTAACAACCACGTCGAACGCGGCGAGCCCATCCATCCAGTCCGGGTCACGGAAGCTCCGCTCCACAAATTGGACGTGCGCAGAACGGCTACCTAGCCGTTCAGCAGCAAGCTGGTGCATTGCCGGCGAGAAGTCGAGCGCAACGTAGTCCAGCTGAGGCCAGGTCCGCAACAGATGTTCAGCGAGGAAGCCAGGGCCTGAACCTAGCTCGAGCACTCGCAATCCATCGCGACCCATTTCGCGCGCGAAGGCGTCGAAGAACTCCGGGCGGACGGGTCGCTTAGCGAGCGCCGCTTCGGCCCAGGGTCGGGCGTCCGACATCACGCGCAGGTCGATAGGACTCGGGACGTCAAGCGTCATAGGTTCTCCATGGAATCTCTGAAGGCAGAGTAGCCTACCCGAAAGGCGTCGTTCACGACCGGCAGCAAATGGCCGGCAGGAGCGATTCCGCAACGAATGCACCTGGTTGGCAAAGACCTAAACGACCCCTCTGTAGGCGAGAAGCGCGAAGCCGACAAAAATCCAACGCAAGCCGGCAACCCAGAGGATTGCCATCATCCGAGATCGAATACGAAGAACCAGGTAAGAGATGTTGACGACGAAGGCGACCCAGGTCGATGCCAACACGGTGCGCATGTCGCCAGACGAGTGATAGATCGCACCGTATGCCACGACTCCCCCAAGTGCGCCCCATTGCGGCCGCCGTGCGATGGCGTCGGCTCCCTCAATGAAGCAGATGGTCCAAAGTACTGCTTCCAGCAGAGGTACCGATAGGCCCGCGACGATGAGAAGCCAAATCGGTGCAGCTTTCATCGCCGCATCTACGGTCTTGTCGCCCATGGCATCGGCAGTTCCGGCGGACAGCGCAATTGGTACGGCAAGCATGGCAGTCGCGCACAAGACGAAGACGACCGGTAAGGGTAGACGACAAGCTCTGGCGTACAGACTGGATAGCATCAGTTCACATTTTCGGAACATCTGTGATTATTGGAACGCAAATCCTGGCTGACAACTCCGCGTATTGGCCGATTCAGATCACCAGGTTGCCCGAAACCCGCCGTTCGCTACCGACGGCTTCTGGCCGACATGCGTCCCCGAGGCGGGTGGCTTGGTCGGGTAGCTGCGGAACGGCGCTTCGGCGAACGACCTGCGTGGATTACATGAGAGTCACTGGTTGGTCACGTGGACGCAACGACGGCCGGCGCTACAGAAAGGCGGATGCTGACCGCTCGGCAGACGAAACGGTGGCCGGCCGCGTCGGCATCGACGGTTACCGCAGCGGCCACGCGCTCGGCTTCCTCGAGCGTGGCGAGTGGAAACAGCCGGCCGCCGCGGTTGTGGATGCCCAGCATGTCGACGAACGCCTGGTGCGGGTCACGACCGAGATGGCTCTGCAGGACGTCCAGGACGAATTGCATTGGCGTGTGGCTGTCGTTCAGAATCTCAACGCCCTGTGAAAAGCCGGCGGGGAGCAGCGCCGGAACGGTCAGGAGCGAGGTCTCTGGCGGAAACACGGGCGACTCGGCCTGCGAGTTCATGACTGGCAAGCCCGCGCCAAAGATCGTCCGGCCGTGCCAGCGGTCGATGGCCAGTTGGAACAGGACGCGTCCGTCGGACCGCTGCCCGCGATACGTCATCGGGAACAGGCTGTAGGCGAACACGATCGCGTTGCCGAAGGTGAACGCGACGACGATTGAACCCAATACCGGCCCTTCCGGCCCTTTCCACTGCATATGGGCAAGAAGCGTCGCCGCAAACAACAGGAACTGAGCAATCATGCCGCTGGAGAACACTATCAGGATGCCACGCGAACCCATGGGAGGCTCCGTCAGGCAGTAGCCTCCGCAGCCGATCAATCGGATCCCGTAGACCTTCAAACCCAGCAGGCGGGCGGCGATGGCGTGACCTGCCTCGTGCACCAGAACGACCAGGACGTAGGCAACCATAAGTGGGACAAGCAGCTCGCGTCGAAACGCACCGGCCGCCGACAGAATCAGGCCGCCGCTTACGCAGCTCTAGTGCAGGTCGATCGGAGCGTCGCCGATACGGGCGATGCGGACGAAGCCCGGCAGGCGCGGGAAGGCCGGGGAGTACTTGTTCTTGTCGACGTCAGTCATGTCCCGGATTGTCGTGGAGCGTATCGGATGAACGTCTTTGAAGGAGTCCCTGGCCGGCTACCGCACCGGACCAGCCTACCCGATACCGGACATCCCCGAAAGACTGGACCTGGCCGATCTGCGACTTCCTATTTCGCTTCGGTATCGTCGAGTGACTCAAGTTGGGAAGATCGCTCGCTTGTGGGCCGGCCGCGGGACCAGCACGCGATCGAGTCGAGCCAATAGCGTTGGCACGCGTAGCGGTTTGTGCCAGACGTCCATGAAATCGGTGCCCGCAGGCTCGAATTCGAGCTCGGCAGTGACGGCGATCGCGGGGATGCATTCCCAGCCAGGAACGCTTCGCATGCGTGCCAGAAGTTCGGTGCCGTGACAATCCGGCAGGCGCAAATCGAGAAGCAGCAAGGCGGGCCGCAGATGTTGTGTGACGGCCATCGCGGAGGCTCCATCGAGCACGACCACGAGTTCGAGTTCGGGCCGATGCTCGAAGACGGTCCGCATCAGCACGACGTTGACCGGATGATCCTCGACATACAGCACAACCTCACGAACGCCGTACTCCGTAACGTCTTGCGTTTGAGCCATGTCGATTCTCCGAATCTGTCGCGGTGGCTGTTGATGCCGACATCAGAGTAAGCCACTGGGCCGACATTCAACTGTGCCACCGACTCGGGCTCGCTGCTCAACGAGCATGCGACTTCGTTCGTGATCGACCGAGAGCGGCAAAAAAACCGGGGCCATGATTCTACGCGGCGACTGCCCGCAGACCCTCTGCGCCGCGAGCCGCGCGTCGTCTCGCGCCGAGCCCGATCGTCGGCACCCACGTTGCAGCCATCACCGCCAATCAGCGGCAGCAAGACTGCTCGCAGCCTCGGAGCCTGTTGCCCGCTCCGATGGTCTGCCAATTCTGAGGCCCAAGTTGGCCATTTCGAAGGGACCGTGGCGTACGTGGTAGACCGCCGGCTGCCTACCTGAAAGCTGACACCCGCCGAGAACCGTCCACTGGCCGAACCCAGACGGTCGTGGGCGATCCTCGACTTGATGTCTACGTCGTTGACTTCAAAGCAGAAAACCTGAAATCGTCCGCGACCGGCTGATCCGGGGCGAGCCGATGGAAAAAACTTGACGTCAGAACTCCAGATAGTGTCTGAGCATCCGGAGGGGCATGCATTGCGCCTTCTCTAGTCCGAAAGTGTCACATCGAAGCGACGGGCACGGGCTAGCTGGCACTCACCGACCCCGGTCCGCGTTCTCGGATCGAAGTGGAAGACGCAGTGCAGAAGGTCGCCACCTGTGCCCACGAGAAGGGCCACGGCGTTGCCGTTGGAAGGATCGAACTTCCCGCTATAGAAAACACCGTTGATCTCAATGGAGGCTGTTGCCTGTGCCTCGCCGCTCGATACGACTGCGCCAACGAATCTGGCGCCGGTGGAACGGTCGGACAGTACCAGGCTGGTGGGCAGGGCGGTGCTGCAGCCGATCAGAGCCGCAGCCAGTGCACATAGCAGTGGCACGGTTCGTGTCATGAGTGCAATCTTGCCGCATCGATCGCCGTTGAAATACGGTGTATGGTATACGACTCGGGGACGCCGAGCGTATCCCATGTTAGGGGTATTCGCCGCGCTTTTGCAGCGAGGCGAGGCGGGGAGTCTCGCTTCGTTCTGCCGCTCTTTCTGTCAACTCACATGTTGGCGCCGAGCCAGAAATGAGCCAGCGTGCCGACGCGCAAACTGCGCCACTTCGCTTGGCCGCGGATCTGGAGAGAACTCCTCGCGCGAGGCTTCAACGTCGGCAAAGAACGCGTGCAGCGGTCGACGCAGTGCCACGGCATCCGAGCGAAGACCAAGCGTCGGTTCCGGATCACGACGGACAGCAATCACGACTGCCCGATCGCGGCGAATTTATTCGAGCGGCAGTTCGACGTCGACGAGCCAGACAAGGCGCCGGGCTCGTGCGCACCGTGCGGGACATCGACGAAGCCCCCGGGAGCATGACCTGCGACGGCGACATCCCCGAAGAGGCGAAGGCACGGCTAAGGGGAACGTGCGGGTGGCGGTAGTGGGAGGCGACCACAGCTGCCATCATCCTTCCCTAGCGGCCGAGCAGCGTGGAGCAGCCGCCGCTCGTAGCCTCCCGCGCGTTCCGGAGGCCGAACGCGATCTCCGTCAGTAACGTATGGAGTGCTTCGAGGCGTCGCGCCTTGCTGAGTTTCTCCGGGCCCATCATGCAGTCCTTTCACGTCGACTTGAGTCAGGGATGCATTGTGTCAGCTTATTAGGTTGTCTTGCAACCTTTTAAGACCTTCACCTGATTGGGTCGGAATACCACCATCGAGGTTGACTACGGGAGACTCGGTGAACGATGCACGGCGTGAGGAAATTCGCAGGGCGCTGGCCGGTGCGATTGCGCGTTCGCGTCTTGCCGCCGGCAAGACTCAGGAACAGGTTGCCGAGGTGCTCGAGATAGGACCTGAAGCCATTTCGCGCATCGAGCGGGGCGTCGTCGACCCGCCCATCACGCGGTTGTTCGAGCTTGCCGAGCTTTTCGGACTCGGCATCGGTGAGCTCGTGGTGCCTCCGAGCGACCTGGAGGCTGACCAGGCCCGCATGATGGCCCGCATACTTTCTGGCCTGAGCGCGCCGGATCGCGAGCACGTTATCGAGATTGCCGTTCTCGCTGCCAAGCACCTGCGGGAGAAGGCGGCGGCGAGCACCCGTACGAAGCGGTAGCCGCATCGGCAGGCTTCTACGCCGAACCTGCACTGGCCGCCGCAGGGCGCAATCGCATCAAAGTGCGAGCGTCGCGAGCGCCTGCACCGACCGAGCCGCCTGCAAGTGCCCGTAGTGCGCTTCGATCATCTCGACACTGGTGCCGCTCAGCTGGGCAACCGTTAGGAGGTCGAGCCCGCTCACCACGAGGTCAGTCAGGACGCTGTGGCGCAAGGTGTAGGCGACCGTGGCGGCCGGCAGCTCGGCCCCAGCGACGGCCTCCTTGATCGCCTTCTTCCAGACGTCCTTGTGCCAGGGCTTTCCGTTCGGCTGGGTTTGTATGAAAAGCGCGACTTCTCCGAACGACGACGAACACGTAATTCATAGGTGAGGCCTACAATTCAGTCCGCAGGTTTTCACCGCCGTTCGCGCCTGTTTTTACTGACTTTTTACTGAGAACTTCATAGATGAACGGCGGTAAGGTTTTACTGATAATAGCTACGTGAACGTTGTTGATCTGACCACTGTCTCCTCGCGCAACCGCCTCAAGCCGAGCGTCGAGCCGCACTACATGAAGCTGATGCACGGCTGTTTTCTGGGCTTTCGCAAGACCGCGATCGACAGCGCCGGAACATGGTCTGCCCGCTACACGAACGCCGAGACGGGCAAGCAGCACAAGACGACTTTCGGCGGGTTCGACGAGCGGGTGCCCTCCGAGCGGTACGGTGCCGCGAAGGAGGCGGCCGAGGCTTGGTTCAAGCACCTGGGGGCGGGTGGCACGGCGGAGATCGTCAACGTCAAGAAGGCGTGCGAGGACTACGTCAAGCACGTTCGAAGCTTCAAGGGCGAGAAGAAGGGCGACGAGGTGAAGGCCCGCTTCGAGCGCTGGGTGTACGCTGACACGCTCGCCCGCGTCGAGCTGCCCAAGCTCACGCGGACCTCGCTGGAGTCCTGGAGGAAGCGGGTCATGGCGACACCGGTCGTCGTGAACCCGCACGCGGAGAACAGAATCACGCGCCCGCGCACCCTGGCGACGTTGAACCGCGACATGGCCGCACTTCGCGCAGCGCTGAACTACGCGCACGATCATGGACACGTCACGAGCGACCTGGCCTGGCGTGTGGCGCTGAAGGCAGCAAGCGGCACCACCGCCAGTGGCCGTCGCGACCTGTACCTCGACCGTGGCCAGCGCAAGGCGCTCGTGGACCATGCAAGCGAGGAGTTCCGACCCTTCCTGACCGGCTTCGCACAACTCCCGCTCAGGCCTGGGGCTCTCGCTGCGCTCAAGGTCGGGCAGTTCGACGAGCGTCTCCGCGTGTTGACCGTCGGCAAGGACAAGGCCGGCATGGATCGACGCCTGACCTTGCCGGACTCGCTGGTGGCGTTCTTCTCGAAGGTAGCGAAGGACCAGAAAGCGGATGCGCCGCTGTTTCCTCAGCCCTCCGAAGGCAGGGGTCGCACGTTCGAACCGTGTCGGGCGCACCAAACAACCTTACCCGTAAGTCCTTGTTCGAGCTGGACTTTTCGGGTTGCGGATTGCACCGGAGGAAATTTGTCCCCCCGTGCAAAACGCCTGCTTGCCACCTACAGGACGCCGTCGACTCAAGCGAACCGGCTGGACGGCTTGAGCAGGTCGGCGATCCCGATTCGCCGGGCGAACTGTTCGCGCACCCGCTCGGCGACCTCGGTGACTTCGGCCGCGCCGTCCCCGAGGAAGTCGACGACCGAGCGGAACGGCCGCGTGCCGGCGGGCAGCGACACGATGCGCGCGATCTCGTCGGCCACCGCCTGCGGGTCGGCATCCGCCGGCATCAGCGCGGACAGCTTCGCGCCCACCTGGTCCATCAAGCCGTCGTAGCGGTCGTACGCCTGCAGCACCGCCGTGTCGGCGGGCTTGCCGGCGTTGGGGAAGTGCGCCGTCCCGGCCGTGAACGCGCCGGGCACCATGATCGACGTCTCGATACCGAAGCGCGCGAGCTCGTACGACATCGTGACCGCGATCGAGTCCATCGCCGCCTTCGCCGCGGCGTACGGCCCCATGAACGGCGGGAAGCCGCCGCGCGTCGTGGTGCTGCTGACCCACAGCAGCAGGCCAGCCTGCTGCGCGCGCAGCACCGGGAGCGCCGCCTTGTTGACGCGCTGGGCGCCGAACACGTTGGTGTCGAACACGCGCGTCATCTCCTCGGGCGTGTACGCCTCGGTCGGGCCGATCACGAGGTGGCCGGCGTTGTGCACCACCACGTCGAGGCGGCCCTGCTCCGCGACGATGGTCTTCACGGCGGCGTCGGCCGACGGCTGGAAGAGCACGTCGAGCTCGACGGCGCGCAGGTCGTGTCCGTGCGCGAACGCCCAGTCGCGCAGCTCGCGCACATGGGCGGCGTTGCGCCCGGCGATGTCGCGCATGCTGGCGTAGACGGTGTGGCCGGCGGCGGCCAGGGAGAGGGCGGTCAGGCGACCGATGCCGGTGGATGCACCGGTGACGAGGACGATGGATTTCATGATGGCTTCCTTCGGTGTGAGATGAGATGGCTTCGGTTCAGACCAGGCCGCCGTTGGCACGCACGACCTGGGCATTGATCCAGGCGGCGTCGGGGCTCGCCAGCAGCGCCACGGTGTTGGCGATGTCCTCGGGCTGGCCCAGGCGCTCCAGCGGCGCGGCCTTGGCGAGGCGCTCGACCTGTTCGGGCGACTTGCCGTTCAGGAACAGCGCGGTCGCCGTGGGGCCGGGCGCGACGGCGTTGACGGTGATGCCCTTGCCGCGCAACTCCTTGGCGAGGATGTTGGTCATCGTCTCGATGGCGCTCTTCGTCGCGGCGTAGACCGCATAGCCGGGCATCGCCAGCCCGATCACGCTGCTCGAGAAGTTGACGATGCGGCCCGCGCGCCGCAGGCGGGCCGCGGCCTCGCGCATCGTGTTGAAGCTGCCCTTGACGTTGACGGCGAACAGCGCGTCGAAGGTCTTGTCGTCGGTGTCGGCAAGCAGCGGCAGCGCGGGCGGCATGATGCCGGCGTTGTTGACCAACACGTCGACGCCGCCGTAGTGCGCGACGGCCGTGTCGAACAGGCGGCGCGCGGCCGCCGGATCGGACACGTCGGCCTGGACGGCGATGGCCTGGCCGCCGGCCTCGCAGATCGCGTTGACGACGGTGGCGGCCTCGTCGGCGCTGCCGGCGTAGTTGACGACGACCGCGTAGCCGTCGCGACCGAGGCGAAGCGCGATGGCGGCGCCGATGCCGCGCGCGGCGCCGGTGACGATGGCGACCTGCCTGGTGCCGGCGATGGCGGCATTGGTGGTGCTGGTGTTCATGGTGATCTCCGTAGGGTTGAATGAAGCTGGCCCGTGAGGTGTTCTGCGAGTCAGTGAACGGATTGTTCTGTTTTGCCATTCATTGATAAATGCGCTAGATTTGCCATCACTGTTCAGCTGAAATAAACAATCAAGGCGCGGCGGATGGATCGATTCGAGGCCATGCAGGTCTTCGTGAAGGTGGCCGAGCTGGCCAGCTTCACGCGCGCGGCCGAGCAGTTGGAATTGCCGCGCGCGACCGTCACCCACACGATCCAGCAACTGGAAAAGCACCTGGGCGTGCGCCTGCTTCAACGCACCACCCGTCACGTCAGCACCACGCCGGACGGCGAGGCCTACCTGCAGCGCTGCGTCCGGCTGCTGGCCGACCTGCAGGAAACCGAAGAGGCCTTTGGCGGATCCACGGCACGGCCGTCCGGCAAGCTCCGCGTCGATCTCCAGGGCACGCTGGCAATGCATTTCCTGCTGCCTAGCATCGGCGAGTTCTTCGCCCGCTATCCCGACATCGAGATCGACATCGGCCTGGGCGATCGCATGGTCGACCTGGTGCGCGAAGGCATCGACTGCGTGCTGCGCGCCGGCGAGCCGCGCGATTCCAGCATGGTCGGCCGGCGCGTGGCGATGCTGGAGCAGGTGACCTGCGCCAGCGCGGCGTACCTGGACGCGAACGGCGCGCCCGCCTCGCCGGCGGATCTGGCACGCCACCGCGCCGTCAACTACGCCGGCTCGTCGGGCAAGGCCATGCCGTTCGACTTCCTCGTCGACGGCCAGCCCAGGAGCGTCACGCTGCGCGGCGCCGTGACCGTGCGCCACGCCGACGCCTATGTCGTCTGCTGCGAGGCCGGGCTGGGGCTGATCCAGCTGCCGCGCTATCACGTCGAGGCGGCGCTCACGGCGGGCACGCTGCGCGAGGTATTGGCACCCTACAGACCGGCGCCGATGCCGGTCTCGGTGCTCTACCCGCATTCGCGCCAGCTGTCGTCACGCGTGCGTGTGTTCGTCGACTGGGTCAGCGAACGGATGCAGCGCGGTCGCTGATGGACGACGTCGCCAGCACCAAACTGCGGCGACGGCACCCGTTGCCAAGCCGCCCCGGATCTCAAGACCGCGTTGGCGGGTCGCAGCTCGACCATACCCGCGTCAAGACGGTTGAGGATTCCCGACGACCTCGTTCGAGGTGTGCTCCTTCCCGAAACGGGTGCGCATCGGCCACAATCTTCGGGAAGTCTCGATTCGGCCCGCCAAGAGGCCGGCATTCCGGAGGGATGAGCCGCGGTAACAGGCCCCGCAACGTGCAAGCTCCCGGCCCGTACGGCAATCACCGTGCGAGTCAAATCCCGATGAGCGTGAGGAAGATCCGTCCGATGCCCAGACTCCCCCGGTACTGGCCGATCGTCGCAGTGTTTGTCGCAATGACCCTCCTGCAGGCTTCGGTCGCCGCCTTCAGCATTCAATTGCTGTCGTCCGTGCGGGCCTACGTCGCTGGCGAGAGCCTGTACTCGAAAGCCCAGAAGGACGCGCAGATCTACCTGCTCGACTACGCCGAGAAGCATCGGGAGGCCGACTACGCTCGCTTCATGTCGGCTTTGGCGATACCGCTGGGAGACCGGGTCGCGAGAGAGGCGCTGCAGCGGCAGGAGCCCGACATCGCGGCCGCGCGGCAAGGCTTCATCGACGGCGGCAACCATCCCGATGACATCGACGGACTGATTCGGCTGTTTCGCTGGTTCCAGCGGGTGCCGTTCATGTCGAGGCCTATCGCCACCTGGACGCAAGGGGACCAGACGATCCAGGAGATGCGCGCACTCGCCGATCGAGCCCGCGATCGGATTCGAGCCGGAGATCCCCAGTCTCCCGCCGTCGAGGCGATGCGTTCGCAGTCTCCGATCCTCAACGAGCGCCTGATGCGTCTGACCAGCGCGTTTTCCTCACAGCTCGGCGAGGCTTCAAGAGCGACCCAACGTCTTCTGTTGGGCCTCAACAGCTTCATTGCCGTGCTGCTCATGATCTCGGGCCTTGGTTTCGTGCGCGGGAGCATGCGCATGCAGGCCGCGGCGGACCTGCGGATGGAGCGCCTGATTCATGCGGTGACCGACGGCGTGGTCACCATCGACGAAGATCGGCAGATCGTGCTGTTCAATCGCGCCGCCGAGACGATGTTCGGCATCGAAGCGATCGATGCGCTGGGCAGCCCGATCGATCGCTTCATCGAGCACCTCTCGATCACGAACAGTCCTGCAGCTGCAGAGCCCCCCCTCGCTGCGTCAAGTGCAGGGCCGCTTCACGCGCTGACCGGCCGAAAGCGGGACGGGCGGCCCTTCCCCATCGAGGCATCCCTGTCGCGACTGCAGATGGAGCGCGGTGCCTTGACGACGATCGTCCTTCGCGACATCACCGCGCGCCTCGTGGCGCACGCCGAGCAAAGGGCGCACGAAGCGCTGGAGGCATCGAACAGGGCGAAGACCGAATTCCTTTCGCGGATGAGCCATGAATTGCGCACGCCCTTGAACGCCGTGATCGGCTTCTCGAAGCTCCTGCGCCTGGACACCGTCAAGCCGCTCTCGACGGAGCAGCTCGAGCGAGTGCAGCACGTCGAGAATGCCGGCGCCCATCTCCTCGCCCTGGTCAACGATGTCCTTGACCTGTCGCGAATCGAGTCGGGCGAAATGTCCGTCTCGCCTGAAGCGGTTCAACTGCTCAGCGTCATCGAGGAAGCGGCGACCATGGTGTCGCCGTTGGTCACCAAGGCGGGCATCGAGATCTTCCTGGCGGCGGAACTGCCTGAGCCAGGTTCGGATCAGCGCGCCGATGCACGGCTCGCGCCGCCCGCCGACGTCTGGGTCAACGCCGATCCCGTGCGGCTTCGGCAGGTGCTGGTCAATCTCCTCAGCAACGCCGTCAAATACAACCGGCCGGGTGGACGCGTCGCATTGACCTGGAAGCGCTCGGACAACGAGTGCGAAATCATGGTCACGGACACGGGCATGGGTATTCCCGCAGACCAGCTTGCCTGCCTGTTCCAGCCGTTCAATCGACTCGGTGCCGAATCGTCGGCGGTCGAAGGAACCGGCATCGGACTCGTCCTGTCTCGCCAACTTGCCGCCATGATGGGCGGAACGCTGGGCGTCACCAGCACGTTGGGTGTGGGAACCTGCGCGAGCCTGAAGCTCGGGATCGCAAGTGCGCCGGCCGTCAAATCCGATTCGGCGAGCATGCGTCGTTCGGAGGAACCGAGCATCCGTTCACTCAGCGTCCTGTATGCCGAGGATGACGAAGTCAATGCGGAGCTGGTACGCCAGCTCGTGACCATGCGGCGAGGGGTGTCGCTGCGCGTGGCGACAAGCGGCGCGATCGCGCTCGAGAGCGCGAGGACCGACCCTCCGGATCTGATGCTCGTCGACATGAATCTCGGCGACATGACCGGCATCGAACTCGCTCGGGAACTTCGCCGCGATCGAACGACGCGAAGCATTCGCCTGGTCGCACTTTCAGCGGACGCATTGCCGGAGCAGATTCGCGCCGCGATGGCCTGCGGATTCGAAACCTATCTGACCAAGCCGATCAATTTCGAGGAGCTTCTGGCGCTGCTTGACGCGCACAGCCAGGAGGCATTCGTCTGATCGCGCAGCGTGCGATCGGCCCGCGATGGGCCCGCTGTTGTAATCGAGTGAAAAATCGCGACGGTGCCGCTTGCTAGCCGGGCAACTTGCAGGCAGGATTCGCGTGACTTTCATCACGAATATCAACCTCGGGAAGACCATGTCAAACGCATTCCGTCGCACGGGTGATCTGAAAAGCATCGGCAGCTATCCGGTCTGGCTGCAACGCGTCGTTCATGAAACGACACCGCAGAAGCGCCGTGTCGTCGATCACGAGCTGTTTTCGCTGATGCGGGATGCGAGGCTGCCGCTGCCCTCCATGCAGCGCTTCCTGGTCGGCGTGTGGCCGACGATCGAGCAATTCCCGAGGTTCATGGCCATGAACCTGAAGAAGGCCGGCTACGGGGACAGCGTCGGCTCGGACATGGCGCGCCGCTACCTGATCCAGAACATCCGCGTCGAACAGAAGCATGCCGAGCATTGGGCAGCCTGGGCCAGCGCGGCGGGACTGAGCTTGAACGATCTTCGATCGGGTTCGGATACGGAGGAACTCCAGGCCTTGGCGCACTGGTGCTGGTACGTGTGCGACCGCGCCGACCTGGCGGTCGCCGTGGCGGCAACCAACTACGCCGTCGAAGGTGCCACGGGCGAGTGGTCCTGCGTCGTGTGTTCGCAGGACACCTATGCGAAATCGCTGCCTGAAGAGGTCCGTGCGCCGGCGATGCGGTGGCTCAAGGTGCATGCCGAATACGACGACACGCACCCGTGGGACGCGCTCGACATCGTCGCGACCTTGCTGGGGCACGCGCCCAGCGCGCATGAGATCGCACAGGTACGACAAGCCATTCGATCGAGCTATCGATACATGGAACTGTCCCTGGACAGCGCGATGATGGCGTCCATTCACGGAACCTTCGAAGAGACGGCATCCAACTCGTCGGCGCTGGGGCTCGATGCTCTTGACGTCGCCTGACAGAGTCGCAGCTTGACATCCTCAACAAGATCACCGACCGCATGGAGCAGAACCTCGAGTTCATCGCGACCGAGATGATGCTGGATCACTACCAGCAGACCAAGAACCTGCTCGTGAGCTACGGCGACAAGGCGCTCGGGTTCTTCTGATCGGCCGGCCGGTCCGCGGCGGCGCCTTGGGCCGACCGCTGCGGTCGCTCGGGGTGCGCCGCGCCGGCCGACACCCGCAGCGCCTGCAGCATTGCCTGCCCGCCCGGCGACAGCGGGTGGTGGCGGCGCGTGACGATGCCGTAGCGGTCGAGCCGCAGTTCCAGTTCGATGGGCAACGGCACCAGCACGCGGTGTTCCACGTGCGTGCGCACCACCTCCGGCGGCAGCGCGACCACCATGTCGCTCTGCGCCAGCATGTGGGTGATCATCGGCACCGAGGTGGTCTCGATGGTGTGCTCGGGCAAGTCGAGGCCGGCCGAGAGGAACAGCGCGGTCAGGCGGTCGCGCAGGATGCTGCCCTCGGCGGGCAGGATCCAGCCCGCGTCGGCGAGGTCGGCCAGCGCGAGGTCGCCGCGCCCGGCCAGCGGGTGGCCGGCGCGCGCGAAGATGCAGTGCGGCTCGTCGCTGAGCGGCTCGAACTCGAGCTCCTCGGCCGCCTCGGGCTCGAGGATACGGCCCACCATCATTTCCAGCTGGCCCGAGCGCAGCCGCGCCAGCAGCGACTTGCTGGTGTCCACCTCGATGGCCACGTGCAGCTTCGGGTACAGCGTCTTCAGGCGCAGCACGGCGGCGGGCAGCAGGTCCATCGCCGGCGTCAGCACGGTGCCGACCGCCACGCGGCCGCTGAGCCCCGACAGCAGCGTCATCACCTCCTGGTGCGCCAGGTTCAACTCGGCCAGCGCGGCGCGCGCGCGGCGGATCATGATCTCGCCGTACGGAGTGGGCGTCACGCCGCGCGGCAGGCGCTCGAACAGCGGCGTGCCCAGCAGGCTCTCCAGCTCCGACAGCAGCTTCGACGCCGCCGGCTGCGTCATGTGCGCGGCGTTGGCCGCGTGCATGATGGAGCGGTGCTCGCCCAGCTCGCCCAGCAGCACCAGGTGGCGCGTCTTCAGGCGCGACCGGATGAAGCGTTCGGAGCGGGGGTCCTGCATGGCTCTATTCGTGATAAAGCTGGGAGCGGCCGCCGTCCACCAGGATGTCGGTCGCGTTGATGAAGCGCGCCTCGTCGCCGGCGAGGAACAGCGCCGTGTAGGCCACCTCGTCGGGCTCGCCGATGCGCTTGCAGGGCAGCAGCTCGGCCTGGCGCGCGCGCTCGCCTTGCGGGTCGGCGCTGGCCGCGAACGACGCCTCGATGGCCTCGGTGAGGATCAGCCCCGGCGAGATCGAGTTCACGCGCACGCCGCGCGCCGCGTACTGCAGGCCCAGCGCGCGCGTGAGGCCGATCAGCGCGTGCTTGGCCACCGGGTAGGGGAAGCAGTCCGGGATGATCTTGTGGCCGTGCACCGAGGCGATGTTGACGATGCTGCCTCGACCGGCCGCGAGCATGCCGGGCAGCACCGCGCGGGCGCAGTTCCACGCACCCTCGAGGTCCACCGACATGCAGTGCCGCCACTGGTCCATCGTCAGCGTGAGCGGGTCGTTGAAGAAGTTGCGTCCGGCGTTGTTGACCAGCACGTCGACCGGGCCGAAGCGCTCCGTCGCGCGGTCCACCATCGCCTGCACCGCCTCGCCGTCCGCCACGTCGGCCTGCACGAACAGCGCCCGCTCGGGGCCCAGCTCGTCGGCGATGCGGCGCGCGGCCGCATCGCCGACGTGGCTGTTGAGGACGACCCGCGCGCCCTCGCGTGCGAACAGGCGCGCGGTGGCCGCGCCGATGCCCAGCGTGGAGCCGGTGACCAGCGCCACCTTGCCCGCGAGGCGTTGCGAGGACGGCTTCATGGGACTCAGAGCTTGTAGGTCAGGCCGAAGTCGAAGCGGCGGCCGTACTGGAAGTCCCACTGGTTGTAGCGGTTGGTGGGATCCGTGTAGATCACGCGCTGGTTGGTGAGGTTCTCGATGCCGAAGCGGGCCTGCAGGTGCGAGGTTATCTGCTGCGACAGGTTCAGCGACATCCAGGTCTCCGCGCCGTTGTAGTAGAACTGCGTGGAGTCCCAGGTTGGCGCGCGGTTGTACTGCGAGTGGTGGTTGGCCGACAGGCGCGCCTCGAAGCCGTCATGCGCGTACCACAGCGTCGCGCCCATGTTGTGCTTCATCAGGCCGTTGGTGGGGATCGGCGAGCCGTTGCTGGCCATGTCCTTGATGTCGCTGTTCGTGTAGGTGTAGTTGCCCATCACGCCCAGGCCGCTCCACAGGCCCGGCAGCTTGGTGAACGCCTGTTGGTAGACCAGCTCGAAGCCCTGCGCGTGGCCGCCCTTGCGGTTGACCTGCTCGGTGAAGTTGGCGGGCGCGCCTTGGTAGGTGCCCGCGACGGTATCGAGCGCGATGTAGTCGCTGATCTGCTTGAAGAACACGCCGGCGGACAGCAGGCTGCCCTTGGCGAAGAAGTCCTCGTAGGCCAGGTCGAGCTGGTTGGCCATCATCGGCTTCAGGCGCGGATTGCCGCCGGTGACCGTGGACGGCGTGCCCGGGGTGTTCGAGATGGTGACGACATGGGCGTCGTTCATCACGTCCAGCGGGGCGCGCGACATGGCGCGCGACGCGCCGAAGCGGATCTGGTGCTCCTCGGCCTCGTCCAGCGACAGCACCAGGTTCAGGCTGGGCAGGAAGCGCGTGTAGCCCGTGCCGTCGGACACCTGCGCGGGCGCGGCGCCGTTGACCTGCTGGTAGCCGTAGCCGGTCTGGTTGGTGTGGGCCACGCGCAGGCCGAAGTCGCCGCGGTAGTCCTTGCCGAGCGCGGCGCCCGAGAGGTCGAACTGCGCGTAGGCCGAGGTGTTGTTCTCCTTGGCGCGCCAGTCCTTGTAGATCAGGTCGTTGACGGTGGCGGTGCGGCCGGCGGTGCTCAGGGCATCGGCGCCGAAGTAGTTGGTGATCGCCGCGTCGAGGCCTTCGGCGAACGTGACGAAGTCCGGGCGGCCGGCCACGTGCACGCGCACGAGATCCGACGTGTTCAACGCGGCGGTCTGGTTGTCGAAGTCCCACGAGATCTGGTTGTAGCCCTTCTCGCGCTGCGTGGTGCGCAGACCCAGCTTCACCGTGCGGATGGCGCCCCAGTCCACCTCGCGGCTCGCGTTGATCACCTGCGAGTTCAGCGAGTCGGTCAGGCGGCCGGCATAGTTCGGGCCCCACTGCTCGTAGGTCGTGTTGCCGTAGTTGGCCGGGTTGCCGGTGTCCTCGCTGTACGAGTACGTCGCCCAGCCGTTGTGCGGAGCGCTCCAGGTCAGCGCGCCATTGCTCTGCATCCACAGCCCCACGCCGGACCACAGCGTGTCGCGCGTGGCCGTGGAGCGCGCAATGTCGCCTTCCAGCTTCCAGCCGGCCAGCCTGGTCTTGCCGTTCAGGCCGGCCGCGAAGTCGCGCTGGTTCTGCTTCCACAACCCTTCGATCGTGTTCATGGACGTGTTCTGCTCCGTACCGCCCGTCACGAAGCCGTCCGACACGGTGATGTTGCTGTACGGGTAGCCGGCGCCGGCCACGTGGTACATCGAGTTCTCATGGATGTTGGAGCGCGCGGTATAGACGTCCGCCGTCACCTGGGTGTCGGCGTTGGGCTTCCATTCGACCTTGCCCAGCATGCTGGAGCGCTTGTTCGTGCCCTTGACGACCTGGTTCTGGAAACCCCAGGGTACCGACTCGGACCCGCCGGTTCCGTCCACGTCCCACGGGGTCCGCCCGTTGAAGCCGTAGTTCTGGAACTGGTCGCTCACGTCGGGCTGGTCGAAGTAGCTGGCCGCCAGCGCGACGCCGATCGTGTGGTCGGCGAACTGGTCGACGTAGACGGCGCCCAGGCGCGGCGCCCACTTCTTCGCGCCCTCGATGTCGGCGCCCTGCTTGTAGTACTCGCCGTCGGCCTTGAACGTGACGTTGCGGTCCCGGTAGGCGAGCGGGTCTATGGTCTGCAGGTCCACCGTGGTGGCGATGCCGCCCTCGGCGATCTCGGCCGACTGCGTCTTGTAGACCTTGGCGCCCGAGATGGACTCGGACGGGAACATCTCGAAGCGCACCGCGCGATCGGGCTCGGTGCTCGCGAACTCGCGGCCGTTGAGCGTGGAGCTGATGAAGCGCGGGCCCAGGCCGCGCGCCACCACCTGGCTCGCGTTGCCGCGGTCGATGCCGGCGGCGAGGCCCGGCAGGCGGGCCAGCGATTCTGCGATCGTCGTGTCGGGCAGCTTGCCGATGTCTTCCGAGGCGATCACCTCCACCATCGAGTTGGACGCGTTCTTCTGGCTGACCGAGCTGGCCAGCGAGGCTGCCACGCCGACCACGGTGACGACCTGCACGTCGTCCTTGGCCGCGGCGGCGGAGGCGGCAGAGGCGGGCGCCGCCGCGGCGGCGGCCTGGGCCTGCGCGGCGGCGGCGCCGAGCACGGCGGGCAGCATCAGCACGGCCTGCAGCAGCGCATTCAGGCGCGCCGGTTGCGGGCGATTCGAACGGTGGGCGATTCGGTTCATGTGGTCTCCGTAGGTCTGGTTATCGTGGGATCGGCTGTCGCGGCATCTCCTCGCCGCGGCGCATTTCAGGAACTCGGTGGGGCGCAGGCGTGCCAGGCGCGGATGAAGTCGGCGGCGTTCGCGGCCACGGTGGCCGCATCGGCGCCGGGCCGGTACAGCGCCGAGCCGAGGCCGAAGCCGCGCGCGCCGGCCGCGCGCCACGGCGCCAGGTTGGCGGGCGTGATGCCGCCCACGGGCAGCAGCGGCACGGCGGGCGGCAGCACGCTGCGCATCGCCTTCAGCACGCCGGGCGTGAACAGCTCGGCGGGAAACAGTTTCAGCGCATCGGCGCCGGCGGCGATCGCCCCGAAGGCCTCGGTGGGCGTGGCCACGCCGGGCACACACAGCATGCCGGCGGCCTTGGCGGCGCGGATCACCGCGACGTCGGCGTGCGGCATCACGACGAGGTCGGCGCCGATCTCCCGCAGGCGCTCCACGTCCTCGACGCGCGTGACGGTGCCGGCGCCCACCAGCGTGGCGGGCTTGAGCACGCGGCGCAGCGTGGCGATGGAGTCGAACGGCTGCGGCGAGTTGAGCGGCACCTCGATCAGGTCGAAGCCGGCGGCCTCCAGCGCGCGGCCGATATCCTCGGCCTCGTGCGGACGCAGCCCGCGCAGGATGGCCACCAGCGGCAGCCTGGCCATCGCGGCGTGGAGAAGTTCGGTGCGGCTCATCGCGCCACCCATCCGGCCTGCACGGCCAGTTGCCACAGCCCCGCGATCGCGGTGTTGCCGTGGACGCCCGCGGGCGTCACGCCCAGCAGTTCCAGCGCGTGGACGTAGCGCGCGCACAGCGCCGACTCGCCCACCAGCGCGATCGGCCCTTGCGCCGTGCGCAGGCCCGCGATCAATTCGTGGCCGATCAACAGGCCGGAGAGGTGGTCCGCCAGCGCGTCCGCGGGCCAGCGCTGCGTGAGCCCCAGCGTGCGCACGGAGAACAGCTGGCCCAGCAGGTCGGCGCCCTCGGCGCGCCGCGCGGCCTGCACGCCGGCCTCGAAGGCCTCGGGGTGCCAGCCCGTGTCGTCGCGCGGCATCAGGCGCGCGAGCACGGAATGGCTGCGCAGCAGCGCGTAGACCTCGCCGGTCATGCGCGTGCGGAAACTTTCCACCGCGCCGTGGCGCAGCTGCACCCACTTCGCGTGCGTGCCGGGCATCAGCACGCAGGCGCCGTCGGCCAGCGCCGGCAGCGCGTGCGCGAGGCCCAGGACCTGCGTCTCCTCGCCGCGCATCACGTCGGGCGCGTCGCCGGTCTCGTCGATGAGGCCCGGCACGATGTGCAGGTGCAGCGCCGCCGTGGTGCGCACTTCGACCAGGTGTTCGTGCAGGCGGTCGAGTCGCGCGGGACACGCGACGTAGGGCGCCTCGCGCCAGCCGTGCGCGCTGCCCACCATGCCGCAGGCGAGCACCGGCACGCCCATCTCCAGCCAGTCGCCGGCCAGCGTCACGAGCGACTTCTCGAACGCCGGCGCGCCGCTCGCGAGCACAGAGGCGCCTTCACCGTTCTGGCGTTCCGCGAGGATGGCGCCGCCATCGCCCAGCAGCCAGGCGCGCAGGCGGGTGCTGCCCCAGTCGAGCGCGACCAGGCGAGCGGCGGTGACGGCGTGGTTCACCATTCGGCCACGCTTCCGTCGGCGTGGCGCCACAGCGGGTTGTGCCAGTCGGCGCAGTCGCGGCTCGCCTCGATGACGCGCTCCTCGTCGATGTCCACGCCCAGGCCCGGCAGGCGGCTCGGCGAGACGTAGCCGTCGGCGATGTGGAAGTCGGCGCGGTTCTTCACGTAGTCCAGCAGCTCGGCGCCCTGGTTGTAGTGGATGCCCGCGCTCTGCTCCTGCAGCACCGCGTTGTGCGAGACCCAGTCCACCTGCAGGCAGGCTGCGAGCGCCACCGGGCCCAGCGGGCAGTGCGGTGCCAGCGCCACGTCGTGCGCCTCGGCCATCGCGGCGATCTTGTGGCACTCGGTGATGCCGCCCGCATGCGAGAGGTCGGGCTGCAGGATCGCGAGGCCGCCGTCGGCCAGCACGCGCTTGAAGTCGAAGCGGGAGTACATGCGCTCGCCGGCCGCCAGCGGGATCGACGTCTGGTCGGCCAGCCGCCGGTAGTGCTCGCTCTGTTCGGCCAGCACGGGCTCCTCGACGAACAGCGGGCGCAGCGGCTCGAGCTCGCGCAGCAGCACCTTGGCCATGGGCAGCGCGACGCGGCCGTGGAAGTCGATGCCGAAGTTGACGTCGCTGCCGAACGCGGCGCGGATCTCCGCGAACTTCGAGATCGCGCGATCCACCTCGGCGTGCGTGGCGAGCAGCCCGAACTCCTCGGTGCCGTTCATCTTGACGGTGTCGAAGCCCGCGGCGCGCACCTTGTGGATGGACTCGATGATGTCGGCGGGGCGATCGCCGCCCACCCAGCAATAGGTCTTCATGCGATCGCGCACGCGGCCGCCCAGCAGCTCGTGCACCGGCGCGTTCAACGCCTTGCCCTTGATGTCCCACAGCGCCTGGTCGATGCCGGCGATCGCACTCATCAGGATCGGGCCGCCGCGGTAGAAGCCGCCGCGGTACATCGCCTGCCAGAGGTCGTTGATGCGCGACGGATCCTGGCCGATGACCAGCTTGGAAAGCTCGTGCACCGCAGCCTCGACGGTGCGCGCGCGGCCTTCGACGACGGGCTCGCCCCAGCCGACCAGTCCCTCGTCGGTCTCGACCTTGAGGAACATCCAGCGCGGCGGCACGCGATAGGTGGTGAGTTTGGTGATCTTCATGTTGCTGAACGATAGGGACGCGCTGCGATGTCGAATACTTCCGTTTCGTGCGCGAGCTATGAATCGTTCGTATGGGTCAATGCGGTGCGCGCAGCGCCTGCATGGATGGCAGCGCGCGGCCCGAGTAGTCGAACAAGGCCTGGTTCTCCCAGTTGTTGCCGTCACCGGTGCGCCAGCCCGCGCCGGCCGCGGGAATCCAGGCCGGCTCCCAATAGAAGACGCCACGGCCCAGGCCGCCGGGCACGGCCGCGACGGTGGCGATCACGTCCTTGATGACCTGCGCCTGGCCGGCCACGGTGGCGGGATAGCCGGCCTTCTCCGCGTGCTGGGCGTCGAGCAGGGGCGCGGTCGAGTCGCCGCGCTCCAGCGTCCAGCCGTAGGCGGTCTCGACGACGACCAGCGGCTTGCGATAGCGCTGCGCGAGCTCGTCGAGGTTGGACTTCAGCTGCGCCAGCGTGCCGTGGTAGATCGGGTACCAGGACAGGCCGACGAGGTCGTAGTCCAGGCGTTCCGCCGCGAACAGGTCCAGCATGTGGTGGCAGAGGTCGGGGTCCGTCCCGCCGGCCAGGTGCAGCATCACGGGCAGGCGGCGGCCGGTGAGCGCGTCGTTGGCGCGCACGCCCTCGATGCCGGCGCGCAGCAGCGCCGCGAACGCCGCGTCGCCGCCGATCTTCGCGCCCTTGTCGGCCGACCAGGTCTGGCCGTCGGGCCACAGCATGCCGGCGTTGGTCTCGTTGCCGATCTGCACCATGTCGGGCGCGGCGCCCACGGCGTCCAGCGCGGCCAGGGTGTTCGTCGTGTACTCGCGCATCGCGGCTTGCAGCGCCTCGCCATGCAGGTTCGTCCAGGCCGCGGGCTTGGTCTGCGTCTGCGGGTCGGCCCAGAAGTCGCTGTAGTGGATGTCCAGCAGCACCTTGAGGCCCAGCGCCTTGGCGCGGCGCGCGAGGCGCATCGTGGTGGCGAGGCCGTTGTTGCCGCCGCCCACGGCCGCGCCCTTCTTCAGCACCACGCGGCCGTTCTCGACGACGTCGGCGGCGAACACAGGCGTGTGCCACAGGCGCAGGCGCACCCAGTTGACGCCGGCGTCCTTGAGGATCTGCATCGCGTCGCCCGGCTTGCCGTCGGCGCTGGAGAACTTGCCGCCATGGCGCTCGACCTCGGCCAGCATCGAGACGTCGGCGCCGGCCATGAAGTCGTCGGCGGGCTTGTCAGCGTGCACGAGGACCGGCTGGAGCAGCAGCGCGGCGAGGCAGGAGAGCAGGGTGCGTCGCATCGCGTTCAGCCCTTCACCGCGCCGGCGGACAGGCCGGACACCAGCCAACGCTGCGTGAACAGGAACAGCAGCGTCAGCGGCAGGCCGGCCAGGATCGCGGTGGCGGCGAAGTCGCCCCACAGGTAGCGCTGGTTGAACAGGAACAGCCGCGAGCCCACCGCCAGGGTCAGCTGCGACTCCTCGTGCAGCAGCACCGAGGCGATCGGGTACTCGATCATCGCGCCGAGGAAGGCCAGCACGAACACCACCGCGAGGATGGGGCCGGCCAGCGGCAGCAGCACGCGCACGAAGGCCACCAGCGGCGTCGCGCCGTCGACCGCCGCGGCCTCCTCGAGCTCCACCGGCAGGCTCTCGAAGTAGCCCTTGATCAGCCACACGTGCTGCGCGATGCCGCCGCTGTAGGCCAGCACCAGGCTCCAGTGGCTGTTCAGGCCCAGCCAGGGCACCCACTCGCCGATGCGGTCGAAGATGGAATAGATGGCCACCAACGCGAGCACCGACGGGAACATCTGCAGCAGCAGCAGCGCGTCCAGCGTGAGCCGCTTGCCGCGGAAGCGCATGCGCGCGAACGCGTAGGCCGACGTGACCGACAGCAGCAGCGCGACGGCCGCCGACACCAGCGCCACCTTCATCGAGTTGGCGATCCACTGCAGCACCGGGAACGGCGGCGCCTCCCACTTGCCGTCCGGGCCCAGCACCGAGATGCCCAGCGCGAGCTTCCAGTGGTCCAGCGTCAACGCCTTGGGAATCAGGCTGCCGCCGGCGAAGTTGCCGGGCCGCAGCGAGATCGACAGGATCGTGAGCAGCGGCAGCATCGTCAGCGTGATGAACGCGAGCAGCGCGACATGCACCGCGATCACGCGCCAGCGCTGGTTGGAGGGAGTGACGACGGCCATGGCGGTCTCCTAGCGGACGGGCTTGCCGACCTTGAACAGGCGCAGGTTGGCGAGCGCCAGCGTGGCCACGATGAGGAACACGATCGACGCGATCGCACAGGCGAGCGCGTAGTGCTGGCCCGAGTCCTGGAACGCGATGCGGTAGGTGTAGGACGCCAGCAGGTCGGTGGCGCCCACCGGCACGGCGGTGTCGAGGTAGTCGGGCGCGCCGTTGGTGAGCAGCGCGACGAGCGTGAGGTTGTTGAAGTTGGTGGCGAAGGACGCCACCAGCAGCGGCGCCAGCGGCCGGACGATCAGCGGCAGCGTGATGCGCCACAGGTTCATCAGCGGGCCGGCGCCCACCAGCGCGGAGGCCTCGTACAGCTCGTCCGGGATGGCCTTGATGAGGCCCATGCACAGGATCATCATGTACGGGTAGCCCAGCCACGTGTTGACGATCAGCACCATGCTGCGCGCCAGCGTCGCGTCGCTGAACCAGCCCGGTCGCACGCCGAACAGCTGGAACAGCACGAGGTTGATCTCGCCCAGGTTCTCGTTGAACAGGCCACGGAACACGGGAATCGAGATGAACGCCGGCACCGCGTACGGCAGGAACAGCGCGATGCGATAGCCCGGCTTGCCCTTCAGCGCCGGCCAGTTCAGCGCCACCGCCAGCAGCAGGCCGATGGTGAACGTGAACAGCGTGTTGAGCGACGCGAACGCCACCGTCCACGCGAACACGCGCATGAACGGCTGGTAGAAGCGGCTCTCCCCGAAGATGCTGCGGTAGTTGGCCAGGCCCACCGTCGCGCGGAAGCCGGGCGTCACCGGCGTGCCGTCGGCGCGGCGCCACCAGCCCTCGTCCATGTCGGCGACCAGGCGCGCGCCGTCGGCCGTGGCGCGCAGCGAGCCGTCGTCCTCGCGCACGTAGGCCGGGCGTTCGACCGCGAGGCGGCGCAGGCTCAGCACGCGCATCTCGGCGCCGTCGGGCAGCAGCGCGGTGAGGCGGCGCAGCGCGGGCACCTGCGCGGTGAGCGTGCGCAGGTCGGCGGCCGGCGTGGCGGGCGCGTAGTCCGGCTCGTCCCGCAGCGGCACGCGCACCGTGTCGCCGAGGGTGAACGGCGCGCCGGCATAGCGGTGGCCGTCGTCGGACAGCACGTGCAGCCGCCAGCGCCCACCGCCTTGCGGCTCCAGCGTGAAGCCCATGCTGCGGCCGTCGCCCTGTCCGCGCGCGAGCAGCACGTCGGTGGCGCGTTCGTACGACAGCAGGTGCTCGCCGCTGTAGTTGGTGAAGCTGATTCCCAGCGTGTAGAGCATCGGGAACACGATGAACAGCGCCGCGGCCAGCCCGCCCGGCGCGATGTAGCGCCAGGCCATGAAGCGCGGGCTCGAGTAGACCCAGGCGGCCAGCGCCGTGAGCGCGATCACGGCCAGCGCCCAGCCGCTCGCGTGCGCGGCGTGCAGCGCGAAGGCGAGCGCCAGCGCCGCGAGGAGCGACAGCGCGCCCAGCGCCATCAATGCGAAGCGCAGCGCCTTCATGCGCCCCCCACGATGCGGGTGGCCGCGCGCGCCAGGCCCGGCGCCACCTGCTCGCGGCCCTGCATGATGTTCTGCAGCGCCGCCTGCATGGCGGTCCAGAAGCGCGTCATCTCGGGATTGCTGGGCATCAACGTGCCCGCGCGCACGGCGGCCATGCTGCCGGCGATCAACGGATCCACCGAACGTTCGGCGTACAGGGCCTTGTTGGCGGGCACGCCCAGCGGCACGTCGGCGTCGATCGCGCGCAGGCTGGGCAGGCCCAGCAGGTAGCTCTCGATGAACTCGTGCGCCAGCTCGCGTTGCCGGCTCGCGCTGGAGATCATCGCGCCCAGCACGCCCACGAACGAGCCGCCGGGATGGCTGCCGATGCGCGGGTACGGCGCCACGCCGAAATCGATGCCGCTCTTGCGCAGGTTGCCCCAGCCCCACGGACCGTTGAAGGTCATCGCGACCGAGCCGTCGTTGATGGCGGCCTCGGCATCGGCGTAGGTGACCGTGCGCGGCAACGCGCCGCGATGTACCAGGTCCAGCATCACCTCGACGCCGCGCGCGGCGCCGGCGGTGGCGATGCCCGTGTCGTGGCCGTCGTAGCTGCCGTCGGCGCGGCGCGCGAACGCGTAGCCGCCGCCGGCGGCGATCAGGCCCCAGCTGTAGTAGACCTCGGTCATCCACCAGCGGATCGCGTGCTTGCCCTGCGCGGCGAGGCGCTTGTCGATGGCCAGCACGTCGTCCCACGTGGCCGGCGGCGTGGGCACCAGCGCCTTGTTGTACAGCAGCGCCACGGTCTCCATGCCCAGCGGGAAGCCCCAGGTCTGGCCCTTGAGCGTCCAGGCGCTCCAGGCCTGGTCGTCGATGGCTGCGCGCGTGGCGGCCGACGGCGTGACGGCGTCGATCAGGCCGGCGCTGGACCAGCTGCCGAGCCGGTCGTGCGGCCAGATCCATACGTCGGGGCCCTTGCCGGCGGCGGCGGACTGCTCGAACTTGGAGATCGCGTCCTCGGGGTGCTCCACCTGCACCATCACGCCCGTGTCGCGCTCGAACGCGGCGGTCGCGACAGCCAGGCCGCGCCAGCCCTTGTCGCCGTTGATCCACACCTTCAGCGGCGGCGTGGCGGCGCGCGCGAACGCGGGCAGCGCGACCGCGCCGGCGACCGCGGCCTGCAGCAGGCGGCGTCGCGTGGTCAATGGAGTGCCGGTGGGCTGCGCCCTCCGGTATTCGCCCTTGGGGCGGCCCGGCGGGCTCATGGCGCGAGCCTCCGCAGAGCCTGGCCGCTCGCATCGAACGCGTGGCAGGCCGCGGGCACCCAATGCAGGTGCACGGCGTCGCCGACGTTCGCCCCGCTGCGGCCGTCCAGGCGCGCGACCAGCGCGGTGGCGCTGCCCGCGCGGCCCAGGTAGGCGTAGGTCATGTCGCCCAGGCGCTCCACCCACTGCACCTGGCAGGGCAGCGTGTCGGCGCCGGGCGCCGGCTGCAGGCGCAGCTCCTCGCTGCGCGCGCCCAGCGTGAGCGTCTCGCCGACCTGCACGCGGGAGCCGTCTACGGCGGCGCGCAGCGTGTGGCCGTCGGCCGTGGCGAGCGTGAGGCCGTCGTCGGCGATGGCGGCGACGGTGGCCTGCAGCAGGTTCATCTTCGGCGAGCCGAGGAAGGTCGCTGCGAACAGGTTGGCCGGCTCGCGGTACAGCGCCAGTGGCGTGCCCACCTGCGCGACGCTGCCGTGCACCAGCACGTCGTTGCCGCTGCGCAGCAGCACGATCTTGTCGGCCAGGGTCATCGCCTCGACCTGGTCGTGCGTGACGTAGACCGACGCGGCGCGCGCGTACTGGCGGTGCAGCTTCGCGATCTCCACGCGGGTCTGCGCGCGCAGGGCCGCGTCGAGGTTGGACAGCGGCTCGTCGAACAGGAACACGCCCGGCTCGCGCACCAGCGCGCGCGCGATCGCCACGCGCTGGCGCTGGCCGCCCGACAGCGAGGACGGCTTGCGATCGAGCAGCGCGGTGATCTGCAGCATCTGGCCGATCTGCGCGATGCGCTGCTTCGCGACGGTCTTGTCGACGCCAGCCAGCCCGAGGCCGAAGCCGACGTTTTCCGCCACCGTCATGTGCGGATAGAGCGCGTAGTTCTGGAACACCATCGCCACGTTGCGCTGCGACGGCGCCTTCTCGTTCACGCGCTCGCCGCCGATGCGCAGCTCGCCGCCGGTGATGTCCTCCAGGCCCGCGATCATGCGCAGCAGCGTGGACTTGCCGCAGCCGCTGGGCCCGACGAAGACGCAGAACTCGCCGTCGGCGATGTCCAGCGAAACCTCGCGCACGACGGCGACGGGGCCGTAGGCCTTGCTCAGCGAGCGCAGGGTCAGTCCAGCCATTGGGGCACCTCGTTCGGTTGGAACCGCAGGCAGGCGCGGCGCAGGATGCGCGCGTTCGCGCCCAGCACGCCCGCGCGGTGCGCAGCCGCGGCGATCAGGCGCTGGCGGGCGCGGGGCTCCAGGAAAATCGGCAGGTCGGGATTGGCCGGCACGATCTGCAGCTCCAGGCGCGGCCACGAGCCGTCGGCGCGCGCGAAGCGGTGCAGGCCGATGATCCACGGCTCGCCGTCGGCGAACTGGTCGTCGACGAGCTCGTCGTCGGCCAGCAGCCGCGCGGCGTCGCCGATGTAGTCCAGCGCGAGCAGCACGCGCGCGCCGGCCGGGCACGGCGCGCCGGGCTCGAGTCGCACCTGCATGCCCTGTTCGTAGGCCGCGTCCAGCGGCGCCAGCGGCACCGTGCGGCCGCGCCACGCCACCAGCGGGCCGTCGCGCGGCGTCGGCGGCGTCTGCGCGTCGCGCTCGACGTGCCAGTGCACGGCCAGCTCGTTCGCCTCGTCGCCGGCGCGCACCCACGCGGCGAACCCGTCGCCGCCGTGCAGGTCGTCGGCCGGCCACACGTGGACCTGCGCCTTCGATCCGCCCAGCACGACGGCCGTGTCGCCTTCGACGTGCAGGGCCTCGTCGCTCAGCACGAGGCGTTCGCGGCCGGCTAGCGTGTGGCGGCCGCATGCATCGGCTTGCTCCTGCAAGAGCAGCACGATCCGATGATCGATGCCGTCGGCGTCGACGAGCGACAGCACCAGCGGCAGACTGGCCTCCGGCGCGACGTGCACCATCAGCGCGCCGCCGAGCGGGTCGACGCGCACGCCGGCCGAGGCCGGCAGCGAGCGCACGCTGGCGGCGTCGAACGACAGCTCCATGGGCATGCCCGGCAGCGCGAACGCGACCCAGGTCACGCTGGCGCCTTCGCTCCAGCGCGTCAGCGGCTGTAGCGTGGCGTGGCGCAGCAGCGCGCCGCCGATGCGCTGGTTCAGCGGCCAGATGAAGTACGCGCCGCTGGGCACGGTGACGGGCGCCACGGGCAGCACCTGCGTGCCGCCACCGGGCAGCGCGAGCGTCAGCTGCACGCCGTCGAACGCCGGCAACGGATGGTGGCGGCAGTGGTTGTTGACGAACAGGAAGCCGCGCCCGTCGACCGTGCGCGCGGCGATGCGCAGGCGCGTGAGGTCGGCCGGGTCGGTGCCGTCGCCCACGGCGGTGTCGGTGGCGGCCAGCTCGTCGCCGAACGCCGCCATGAAGCTATGCAGCGTGCGCAGCCGTCCGTATGACTCGCGCAGCTGGCCGTACTGGCCCAGCGGCGCGCGGAAGTCGTAGCCCAGCTCGGCGACGTCGTTCGGATAGTTCGTGGCCTGCGTCTCCTGCAGCCCGCGGCCGGGGTTGGTGCCCCCGTGGTACATGTAGTAGCCGTAGAGGTTGGCGCCCGAGCCCACCTGCACCAGCGCGCACGCGGCCACGTCGGCGGTGGAGAGCACCGGGCGGCGGTGGTAGGACACGTGCATGCCGCCGCCGGCCTCGGCCAGGAAGAACGGGTAGTGCGCCGCGTCGATGCGGCCTTCCGGCGGCGTGCCGCCGACGTTGCCCATCTCGCCGATGCTGCGGCCGGTGTTGAACGCGAACACGCCGGACGGCGGCTGCGGGCCGGACGAACCGCCCCAGAAGCCGTCGGGATAGGCGCCCGAGACGGGCAGCACGTCGCGCGGCGGGATGTCCAGCGTGGGCCAGCCGGTGACCGTCCACAGCGGCACGCGCAGGCCGCTGGCCAGCGCGATGCGCTTGAGTTCGGCGATGTGCTCGGCGCCACGGCTCGGGCCGCGGCCGTCGTATTCGTTCTCGAGCTGCACGCCCACCAGCGCGCCGCCGTCGGCCCACAGCAGGCCACGCAGCTGCGCGCCAATCTCGCCGTAGAAGCGGCGCACATGCGTCAGGTAGCGCGCGTCGTTGCTGCGCAGCGCGATCTCGCCCGAGTCGCCACGCGCCTGCAGCCAGTCGGGCAAGCCGCCGTTGCGGGCCTCGGCGTGCACCCACGGGCCGGGGCGCAGGTAGAACATCAGGCCGGCGTCGTGCGCGGCCCGGGCGAAGCGGCGCAGGTCGCGGCGGCCGCTCCAGTCCCAGCGGCCTTCCTCGGCCTCGTGGTGGTTCCAGAACACGTAGGTGGCGACGATGTCGACGCTGCCGGCGCGTATGCGGCGCAGCTCGTCGGCCCACTCGCCTTCCGGGCAGCGCGAATAGTGGAACTCGCCCATCACCGGCATCCAGGGGCGGCCATCGCGCTCGATGTAGCGGTTGTTGACGGTCAGCGTGCCGGCGGGGCCGACGCCCCCGTCGCCGAGCGCGAGGAAGTCGCGCTCGATGGCGGGCAGGTGGCTGCTGAGGCGGAGAACGGGCATGGATGAGATTAAGCGTTTAATTTATCGGTACTATGAGCTTCTGTGGGGCGCCGGTCATCCGGGAGAACCACTACGGTGCAAAGAGTCATAGCTCCAGCAAAAATAGGCATGCTTCTGGTGCATCGCGGAGATTGACAAGCTCTGTCGCGTCCACGCATAGTGGGTTAATCGCTTAATTTTTCATTGCCATTCCATGAAACTTGGTGTCTGCTACTACCCCGAACAATGGGACTCGGCGCGCTGGCGGGACGACGCGCGGCGCATGGCCGCGATGGGCCTGAAGCTGGTGCGGATCGCCGAATTTGCGTGGGCACGGATGGAGCCGCGGGAGGGCGAGTTCGAGTGGGCATGGCTCGACGAGGCGGTGGACACGCTGGCCGAGGCCGGTCTGGAGGTGGTGCTGGGAACGCCGACGGCGGCGCCGCCGCGCTGGCTCACCGAACGTTACCCGGAAGTGCTGGCGGTGGACGCGCAGGGCCGGACACGCGGCGCCGGTTCGCGTCGACATGTTTGCTTTTCCAGTGACAAATACGTGGCGGCCTCGCTGACCATCGTCGAGGCGATGGCCCGCCGCTACGGCCATCACCCGGCCGTGGTGGGCTGGCAGACCGACAACGAGTACGGCTGCCACGACACGGTGCAGTCGTACTCGCCGCGGGCGCTGGCGCGCTTCCGCAACTGGCTGGAGCTGCGCTATGGCGACATCGCCGCGCTCAACGAGCGCTGGGGCAACGTGTTCTGGAGCATGACCTGCGACGGCTTCGAGCAGATCGGCCTGCCCGTGGGCCTGCCCGCGCAGGCCAACCCGATCCACGCGCTCGACTGGCGCCGCTTCGCCTCCGACGAGGTGCTGCGCTTCAACCGCCTGCAGGTCGACGTGCTGCGCGCCCACTCGCCGGGCCGCACCGTGCTGCACAACTTCATGGGCTTCTTCGGCGAGTTCGACCACCACGCGATGGGCCGTGACCTCGACATGGCCACCTGGGACAGCTACCCGCTGGGCCACACCGATTCGACCGCGTTCATCCCGCTGGACGAGCGCCTGCGCTGGGCCCGCAGCGGCCACCCCGACATCGCCGCCTTCCACCACGACCTCTATCGCAACGTGGGCCGCGGCCGCTTCGGCGTGATGGAGCAGCAGGCCGGCCCCGTCAACTGGGCGCCGTGGAACCCGGTTCCGCAGCCGGGCCAGGTGCGCGCCTGGACGCTGGAGGCGTTCGCGCACGGCGCCGAGTTCGTGTCGTACTTCCGCTGGCGCCAGCTGCCCTACGCGCAGGAGCAGATGCACTCGGGCCTGCATGACAGCGACGACCGCGTGACCGCGGGCGGCGCCGAGGCCGCGCGCGTGGCCATCGAGCTGCGCGACCTGCCGGACGAGGCGACCGCCCCCGCGCCGGTGGCGCTGGTCCTGGACTACACCAGCCACTGGATGCTGGAGACCCAGCGCCACGGCGCCGACGCCAGCTACTTCGGCGAGGCCTTCGCGCTGTACGGCGCGGCGCGCCGGCTCGGACTGGACGTGGACATCGTCGGCCCCGACGCGCCTCTCGACGGCCGCGCCCTGGTGCTGCTGCCCGCCCTGCTCGCCGCCGACACCGCGCTCGCGCGACGCCTGGAGCAATCCACGGCGCAGGTCGTCATCGGCGCGCGCAGCGGCTCCAAGACCGCGGACTTCCGCATCGCCGACGGCCTGCCGCCCGGCCCGCTGGCGCCGCTGGCCGGCCTGCGCGTGCGCAGCGTCGAATCGTTGCGGCCCGGCGTGGACGTCGCACTCGAGGGCGGCGGATTGCAGGGCCGCGCGAGCGCCTGGCGCGAACAGGTGGAGGCCGAGGCCGGCACCGGCGTGCTCGCGCGCTTCGAGGACGGCACGCCCGCGATCCTGCGCCGCGGCCGCGTGCGCTACCTCGCGGGCACGCTGGACCAGGCGCTCCTCGACACCGTGATCGAGGGCGCCGCCAAGGATGCCGGCCTCGCGACCACGCGCCTGCCCGAGGGCCTGCGCCTGCGCCGCCGCGGGCGCGTTCGGTTCGCGTTCCACAGCGGCCCGGGCCGCGTCGCGGTGCCCGCGCCGGCCGGCGCCACGTGGCTGCTGGGCGAGCGCGAACTTGGTCCGGCGGGGGTCGCCGCCTGGCTCGCCGATTGACGGCCACAATCGCGGGCATGGCCACCCTTGTCGAAGTCGCACGTCACGCCGGCGTCACCGCCGCCACCGTCTCCAACGTCCTGCGCGGCAAGGGCAAGGTGGGCGCCGCGACCCGCGAGCGCGTGCTGGCCTCCGTGCAGGCGCTGGGCTACCGGCCCAACCTGAACGCGCGCGCGCTCGCCGAGGGACGGCCGTCCACCATCGCGCTGGTGGTCAGCAGCATCGCCAACCCGTTCTACCCGGAGTTCGCACTGGCCGTGGAGCGCGCCGTGCGCCAGCGCGGCTACTTCCTGGTCATCTGCAACACCAACGACGACCCGCAGCAGGAGCGCGACTACCTCGACGCCGTAGGCGGCTCGCTGGCGCACGGCGTGCTCGTGATGAACGCCGACTTCGTGCAGATGGACGCGTTGCTGGCGCTGCGCGAGCGCGGCGTGCCGGTGGTGCTGTGCATGTGGGAGCACCCGTCGGAGCCACCCGCGCTCCCCAGCGTGGCGGTGGACTTCGAGATGGCCGGCCGCATCGCCGCGGAACACCTGATCAAGCTGGGCCATCGCCGCATCGGCGCGGTGGTGGGCAGCGAGGCCAGCGGCAACCACATCTGGCGCTACCGCGGCTTCATCGACGCGCTGGCCCGCGCCGGCATCGCGCATCCCGCCGCCGAGACGCGCTTCGGCCACGACACCATCGAGGCCGGCCGCAGCGCCGCGCACGCGCTGCTGGCCGCGGTGCCCGACATCACGGCCCTGTTCGTGAGCAACGACCTGCCGGCCATCGGCGCGCTGCAGGCCGCCGCCGACCTGGGGCTCTCGGTGCCGCGCGACCTGTCGGTGTGCAGCATCACCGACATCCAGCTCGCCAGCGAGGTGCGCCCCGCGCTGACGACGGTGGCCGTGCCCACCGCCGAGGCCGCGGAGCTCGCGGTGGAGGCGCTGATGCAAATGATCGACGACCACAACGTGGGCGAGGAGCCGAAGTCGCGCCTGCGCGTGGCCTCGGCGCCGCGGCTGATCGTGCGCGCGTCGACGGGCCGCGCGGCGCACGGCTGACCGCGGCGTCCCGCATGGACGTGGGGGGTCGCCCCCCACGCGCGGCGGCGCGCCCTAAACTCGCAACGCGTCGCTCCGGCGGCGACGCCCCCCCTCTTCGCGCGAGGCCCGCCATGGACAGCAGTCGACGACATTGGACGGTGTTCTTCTATCTGGCCGCGGCCTTCAACTTCAGCATGGGCGGCCCCATCTTCTTCGCCCCGGCGTGGAGCTATTCGGCGGCCTACATCCTGCCGCCCGAAGCCGCCACGCTGCGCTTCTGGGGTGACTTCGGCTACGCGGTGCTCCTGATCGGCCTGGGCTACGCCATCCTCGGGCTGAACGTCGACCGCAACCGAGGCATCGTCTGGCTGGGCATCGTCGCCAAGCTGTTCGACATGATCGCGCTGCCGCTGCGCTGGTGGGAAGGCCTCGCGCATCCCATCGTCATCGCGCCGGCGGCCATCGACGGGCTGTTCTGCCTGGGCTTCGTCTGGTTCCTGATCCGGCGGCCGGCCGTCAGCGACTGACACCATGTCCGCGTTGAAGGCCCTGCACGATTTCCTCGTCGGCGCGATGCACGTCGAGCGCCGCATCGACCCGTTCTTCCGCCCCGCGGTCGACGCCCTCACGCGCGAACCCCTCACGCGCGTGGTGCAGGCGCTGATCCGCGCGCGCCTGCCCGACGACGGGCTTGGGCTGGCGGAGGAAAGGCCCATCGAGGGCGAGGCCGCATTGGTGGCCGAGATCATCGCGAGCATGTCGCGGTACCTGCACGAGCACTACGCGCCCGGCCACGCGGAACGCGCCGGCAACACCAAGACCCACGGCGTGGTGCGCGGCGAGCTGGTGATCCGCGACGGCCTGCCCGCGCACCTGCGCCGCGGCCTGTTCGAGAAGCCCGGCCGCTATCCCGCCTGGGTGCGCTTCGGAGGCCCGGGCCCGGCGCTGCCGCCCGACATCGAGGACGTGGGCGTGCTGAGCATCGGCGTGAAGGTGATGGGCGTGCCCGGCCCCAAGCTGATGGACGACGAGCGCTTCACGCAGGACTTCTCGGGCATCAGCACGCCCGTGTTCACCACGCCCGACCTGCGCGCCAACGCGAGCCTGCAGGCGGCCATCGGACGCGGCCTGCCCCTGTTCTATTTCATCGGCCCCGGCGGCCATTTCCTCGATTCGCTGATGCAGGCGCTGTGGTCGCGCACGCAGACGAGCCCGCTCGAGACGCCGTACTGGAGCTGCGTGCCCTACCTGCTGGGCGAGGGCCAGGCGATGCAGTACGGCTTCCGCCCAGTGGCCACCACGCGCAGCCGCATCCCCGGCCTGCCGGGCCGGCCCTCGGACAACTACCTGCGCGAGGCGATGGCCCGCACGCTCACGGCGCGGCCGGTGCAGTTCGAGATGACGCTGCAGCTGCAGACCGACCCGCGCACGATGCCCATCGAACACGCGTCGGTGCGCTGGTCGCCGGTGGACAGCCCGCCGGTGGTGGTCGCCACGCTCGACCTGCCGCGCCAGCGCTTCGATTCGGTCGCGCAGCTGGCGTTCGCGAACCGGTTGTCCATCAACCCCTGGCACGGCCTGCCCGCGCACCGGCCGCTGGGCAACCAGAACCGCGGCCGGCTGGCGATCTACCAGACGCTGTCCGCGCTGCGCCAGCAGATGAACGCCACGCCGCACGTCGAGCCCGACGGCAGCGAATCGTTCGATCAGGTACTCACGAGGTAGCGCAGCGCGCGCACGCCGGGCAGGAAGAAGTACGCGCCGCCCACCACGTCGACGAAGGTGGGCAGGCCCTCGATCACGCGGCTGGGGCAGCCCGCGCGCGGCATCGTGAAGCGCGCGGTGTCGGCCTCGTCAGGCGCGGCACGGCGATTGCCCAGCAGCGGGTCGCCTTCGTGCGGCAGGCCGGCGAACTTGGTGCCGGCGATCCAGGCGCCCTGCACGAACTCGAACTGGCGCGCGAGGTCGGCGCACAGGCAGATGAACTGCAGGCCCGTCTCCACCGGCGCGCTGGACCGCGCAAGCGCCTCGCCCAGCGGCATGCGCTGGCCGTACTCGCGCCCGCGCCGCAGCACGCGGTGGAAGCGCACCGAGGCCACCGCGTCGGCGTGCAGCACCGCGCCGTCGAAGCCGAGAATGCGCCGGGCGCGCGAGATCAGGCCGTCGGTGTTCGCCGGCAGGTCGGCGTTGCGCGGGTTGGCGCGGCGGATGTGCGCGCCGACCGGGCAGCGCAGGCCGGCCGCGTCCTCGTCGAACGTGAAGCCGTTGCGCGCGGTGGCTTCCTTGGACACGCCATCGATCGGCGTCGGCGCGGGCGGCAGCAGCGCCTGGCCGTCCATGTGCCGTCCCACCATCGCCTCGGCGATGCGCTGGCGTTCGGCCGCGTCGCCGCGGGCCTGGGCATCGAGAAAACGCCAGAAGCCCGGCACGTCCTGGCGCAGCGTGCGCAGCACCAGGTAGCTGCCGTTGCGGCCCAGGTCGGCGCGCTCGGGATCGTCCTCGGCGCGCGGCAGCAGCGTGGCCGCGGCGCCGACGGGCTCCAGCAGCGGGCGCGCCGTGTAGCGGCCGTATTCGTTCGGGTAGCCGAGCAGGAACTCGCCCAGGCAGGAGACGTTGCGGTACGCGAGGCTGTCGTGATCCTCGGCCGGGATCCGGCGCTCCCAGTCGATCTCGGGCTGGCTGACGCCGTCGGTGAAGCCAAAGGGCTCGACGCCGCCCATGTCGGCGGTGGGCAGCCAGCGCATCAGCTCGAACGCGACGGCCCAGTGGCTCTCGAGGTCGCGGCAGCAGGCGTCCAGGCGCCCGGGCATCGCGTAGGCCATCACCAGCACGTGCGGCTGGGCGTCACCGCCGCCCCATTGCCAGCGCGCGGGGTCGTTGTTGCCGACGTCGCCGAGCCGGCGCACGCGGTTCGGGTCGGTGCCCAGGCCCGCGACGAACTCCGGCGCGAAGCCAGCAGTGACGCCATCGGGCACACCCAGCGCCTGCAGGCCGGGGGCCGTGAACGCGACCTGCAGCACGGTGGGCGGCAGCGGCCCCCTCGCGGCCGTGCCCACCGGCGCCGCGGCGAGCCATGCGCGCGCGGCCGCGCGGTTGCGCACGCGCAGCAGCGCGAAGGCACCCTCGGTGTGGTGCTTGTAGGCGAAGCGCAGCAGGCCCTGCACGTCGGAGAAGTCGATCGTCGTGCTCACATCGACCTCAGCCAGTCTTCGATCTCGCCGTCCGTCATCGACGGGCGCTCGAGGCCCTCGCGGATGCGGCCGTGGCGCGCGAGATCCATCGCGCTCAGGCCGGCGTTGGCCTTGTACCAGACCGAGTTGGCCACCTGGTGGCGGCGCAGGTAGTTCTTGAACGCTTGCGAGTTGCGCGCGCCGCCCTGCACCAGCCAACGCGTGCGCGGATAGCCCACGCCGTTGCTGAACACGAGGTTCAGGCCCCAGGCCACCTTGTTGATGAAGTCGTCCATGTAGCTCTCGAGGATGCCGTCGTAGTTGCTGGCGAACAGCAGGCGCTGGCCGCCGTCGATGAACACCCAGCGCGCGAAGTGGATCGTCTGCACGCGCGTGAGGTGCCCGCGGCCGTAGACGTGGCGCGCGGCGTAGTCGAGCAGCGCGACCAGCACGACGACCAGCGTGCCCCGGAACCGTCCCGGCTTGACGCTGCCCAGCGCGGTGAAGGCGTTGGTGACGCCGCGGTCCTCGAACGTGGCGAGTTCGGCGACGTGCGCCGGATCGGGCGTGGGCGCGATCTCGGCGTCGGCGCGCTCCAGCTTGCGCAGGTGCCAGGCGAGGAACGGCGACAGGACGATCAGGATCGGCAGCGCCACCAGGCCGATCAGGGGGATCGCGACCGCATGCGCGAGGTTGCGCCACCACCAGCCGGCGGGCGTCGGCGGATCCGCGGCGACAAGCAGGCGGCCCTGCCGGCGCTCCGCCGCCACGTACGCGACGAGCTGCGCGCGCACCGCCTGCGGAGAGGTCGGGCCGCCGGCACCGAGCCGGCGCGCCTGGGCCGCCAGCGCCTCGGCCAGCGCGCGCTCCTCGCCCACGCGGCGCACCGTGCGGCCGATCCAGTTCACGTAGGCGGCGGCCACCGGCCGGTTACGCGCGCGCAGCCAGGCCGCCAGGTTCGTGCCGTCCGGCGCGCCCACGCAGTGCGCGAACACCGCCAGCAGCCCGCCCTGGGCCACGCGCACGAACTCGTCGAGCTGGCGCTCTCCCGACCCGTCGCAGTCGCCGAGGAACGCCAGGTAGGTGGGCAGCGAGACCGGGTTCACGCCGTGCGCGTGCAGGTCGCCCTGCGTGGCGTCGTCGAGGATGACGAAGCGCGCGAAGTGCAGCGCGTCGAAGCGGCCGAACGGCAGCAGGCGGTTGGCCGGGTCGGCCTGGCCCGGGCCGCTGTTCATCTGCGCGAGCACGTCGCGCAAGGCCTGCTCGCGTCCGGGAAGCACCTCGGCGAGGACCATGAAGTGGCCCGGAGGGATCATGGCGACGGCAGGATCAGAACTGCAGGCAGAAGTCGATGAGGCGATCCTTGGCCCAGTAGACCTTGCCGAGGTAGAAGTTGGGCGAGACGAGCCGGATCTCGTCGCGGATCCAATGCGCCAGCAGCGAGGTCTGGGAGTAGTCGAGCACCACGCACTCCTTGCCGTCCATCCAGCTGGGACCCGTGTAGACGCTGGCGATGATGGCCTCGAGGCCGAGCACCGTGATGCGGTTCTTCAGCAGCTTGCGCTCGGCGTCGAACACCTTGCCCTGCCACGCGAAATGGCTGATGAACTCGGCGATGGGCGCCGAGTACTTCGTGTCGGGCGCGATGATGGCGGTGCCCGTGGCCTCGCCATTGGGGATGGGACCGGCGGGGCTCGCGCGGAACAGGTCGTCGAGCTGCGGCTGCGTCATCTCGAGCAATTGGGCGGCGGTGTAGGCCATCACGGGTCTCCCTGTCGGCGGTGTTGCGGATCAAGGGGCAGTTTGGGCACGCGGTGCGCCAGCGTCAATGCGCGGTCTAGGGAGTCGCGTCCGCGAGGATCGCGTCCGCCGCCTTCTCCGCGATGATGTAGACGGCGCTGGCGAGGAAGAAGCCGGGGATGCGCGGGAACACCGACGCGTCGACGACGCGCAGGCCCTGCGTTCCGTGGACGCGGAAGCGGCTGTCGACCACGCCGCCCTGCTCCGGCGCCCCGATCGGGCACGAGCAGGACGCGTGATGGCCCCAGGCGTTGTTCCGAGCGTAGCGCGCCAGCGCCTCGTCCGACGCGACGGCGGCCCCGGGCACCTGCTCGGGCAACACCGAGCCCGAGCGCACCAGCGGCGCCATCGCGTGGCGCACGAGCTTGATCGCGTCGACGATGGCGCGCAGGTCGTCGCCGTCCGGGTCGTCGGCCGGATCGAAGTAGTGGAAGTCGATCTCGGGCGTGTCGCGCGCGTCGGCGGAGCGCAGGCGCACGCGTCCCGCGCGGTTGCGCGTGTGGGCCTTCAGCACGGCCCAGCTGAGGAATTCGGGATGCTCGCGCAGCCACCTCGAATACCCTGGGAAGTATCCTTCGAAGCGGGTGGGCAGCGCCATCGTGAAGATGTCCGGGTCGGCCGCCCGCGCGCTCGAGCGATGCACCACGCCGATGGTGGCGCCGCCGGAGATGTACATGCCTTCGCGCGGCGTGCCGCTCCATTCCCGCCACACGTCGTCGCCGCGGATGAAGCGTGCGCCGCGCAGGCCTTCCCACGGCCGCGGCAGCGGGTGCGTGACCGCCACCTCGTAGCGATCCTGCAGGTTGCGTCCGACGCCGGGCAGGTCGACGCGCGGCTCGATGGCGTGGCGCCGCAGTTCGTCGGCTGGCCCGATGCCCGACAGCATCAGCAACTGCGGCGTGTTGAACGCCCCGCCGCACACGACCACCTCGCGGCGCGCGCGCACCTGGCGCAGCTCGCCGGGCCCGGCGCCGGGCTCGGCATGCGCGCGGTACAGGTGGCGGCCGTGGCGATACTCGACGCCCACCGCGCGGTTGTGCTCGTCGAACAGCACCCGGGCGGCCAGCGCGTCGAGCTCGATGTGCAGCCGGTCGGGGTAGCGCTCGCGCACGGCCAGCAGCCGGTCGCGGCTGCCCATGCGTTGGTGGCCTGTCGTGGACAGCGGCGTGTAGCAGACGCCCTCGAACGGCCGGCCGCCCAGCCGGCGCGCGTTCGGATCGCCGCGGCCGCGCAGCGCGCGCCACAGGTTGGCCAGCGGGCGCCGCACGCCAAGCGTGATGAAGGCCGTGGTGTCGACGACCAGGCGCAGCATCGCGTCGTCGAAGAACGCTTCCAGCGGCATCGCGCGCTCGATGTGCAGCCAGCCGTTCCAGCCGTGGCCCAGCGGGTCGATGCCGAGCTTCGCCAGCAGGCGCCAGAACGGCCGGTGGCGGCAGTTCTCCACCCGGCGGACGTAGCGGCGCATGCTGGATGCGCGCCAGCTGGCGTCGCCCGTGAGCTCGGCGATGCCGTCCCAGTCGGAATCGTGGGGCAGCACGAAGATCATCGCGTTGTGCGCGGTGCAGCCGCCCAGCGTGGCGGCGCGCGGGTACAGCACCGTGTCGTCGCGGCTCTTCCAGTCCTGCGACTGCTGCGCGGCGTCGGCGTAGTGGCGCACGCGGAAGTCCCAGCGCATGGCCGGATGCTCGGACGCGAACGGGTGGAACGCCGGCACGTCGTGATCGTCGGGCATGCCGGGCAGGTCCTGAGCGGGCGCGTCGCCGCCGGCCTCGATCAGGAACACGCGCAGCCCCGACTCCGCGAGCCGCGCCGCCAGCGTGCCGCCGCCGGCGCCGGAACCGACGACGACGACGTCCCATTCCTGCTCGTGCGCGGCGGGCATCGTGGTTCGGACTAGAAGGTCTTGAGGAACTCGATCAGCGCGCGCCGGTCGTCGTCGGTGAGCTCGGGTTCGCGGCCGAAGGACTTCTCGTCGCCACTCAGGTCGTCCTGCTTGTTGAACTGCGTGGTGCCGAAGTAGTGGCCGCGGTTGACCACCAGGTCGGGACACTTGCTGAGCTTGAGAAGGCGCGGCCCGAGGTTGCGGAAGGTCTGCATCAGCTGGTCGTCGGTGGCGTCGGCCGGCGCCTTCAGCAGGTCGACCTGCAGCTCCAGCGCCAACGCGCCGATGTTCTCGATGCGCTGGTCCTCGGCGAGGTTGGTATCGGTCTCGGACGGCAGGATGATGTTGGCGAGCAGGCCCACGGGCACGCCCTTGGGGATCTTGTCCAGCGTGACGTCGCCGCCGGTGTCGACCCACGACGGGATGAAGCGGTGCAGCCCCTGCAGCGACCGCAGCGCGTCGGGCAGATAGCCGGCCGGGATGAAGATCTGGCTGCGCTGCGTGGTGCGGTCGATAGTGCCCAGCACCTTGTCGCCGAAGACGGCGTCGCGCTGGCGCGTCTCGGGCCACAGCATCTGGTGGATGGACGCGTCGAACATCTTCATGCGGGCCGCCACCGACGGGTCGGGCGTGAAGGTGCCCACGCTGTTGTTGAGCAGGTAGGGCGCGGTGGACCACACGCTGATCAGCGACGGCACGCGCGTGTAGCCGCGCCCGCCGGCGGGCATCGCGTAAGGCATCGGATCGCCGGTGAGCGGGTTGGTGATGGTGATGGTGCCCACCGACGGCAGCTGCTTGTAGCTCTGCGACGAGAAGTTGTCCCAGATGTTGCCGCCCAGCGCGTTGGTGGCGAGCGGGCTGCAGGCGTTGGTGCGCAGCAGCGTCGCGGGGATGCGCGCGTCGGTGGACAGGTAGTTGCCCTGAAGGAAGTCGGGCGCCTGCACGATCGCGCGCATCGCGGCCTTGTAGGCGTCGGTCTGCGTGTAGGCCCAGTAGCGCTTGAAGCAGGCGAGGTAGTTCGCGCCGGCGCAGGCCTTGGCGTCGAGTTCCAGCGACGCGGGCAGCGGCGGGGCCTTGCTGGAGTGGCAGCGCGCGCAGGTGTCGGCGAACACGTCCTTGCCGCGCGCGAGCAGTGCCGGGTCGGCCTTGAGGTAGTCGGCGCCTCCGGGCGCGTCCTTCAGCCGGTCGGGCTGAGCCGCCTTCAGGAAGAACAGCGCCGTGTCGTAGGTGCCCGCCTCGGTGGCCCGCCAGTAGGCCGAGTTCTTCTCGGCCGTCGCGATGGTGATGGGGGTGATGGCCTTGCCGCCGATCACCGCGTTGAAGTGCAGCAGCCACTCCTCGGAGAACAGGCCGATGTTCAGGTACACGCGGTTGAGCGCGCCCAGCAGGCCCACGGAATCGGCGCCGTCCTTGAGCACGTGCGGCGTCTTCACCGCATCCGGCGCGGTGAAGAAGCCCTTGAGCGCATCGGGCGCGCCCGGGTACTGGTTGAACTGCTTGTTGTCGAGGCCGCCGCCGGCGAGCTTCTCGTCGCCGATGCGCGCCGCCATGCCCATGCGCGACGCGAAGTCGTAGACCGCGTTCATGGTGCGCGGGTTGTTGATGCCGTCGGTGGAGATGAGCGACGTGTCCATGCTGCCCGGACGGAAGGTGCGCGCCAGCTGGTACATGAAGTTCTTCTGCCCCTCGGGCTTGCCGGAGTTCACGATGAACAGGCGATCGACCCACATGTACTGCGCGCCCACCGACGAACTGAGGTTGGCCCATTGCGGCGCGGCCGGATCGGCCGGCGGATGCACGGGGCTGGGTCCGATGTGGCAGAAGCCGCAGGACATGCCCACGCGGTACGGGCGCACCAGGTCCTTGTCGTTGTAGTACGCGGGATCGGTGTAGTAGCGCTTGGGATCCCAGCGCGCCGCCGCGGCCTCGTCGAACTTCGGGTTGGGGAACAGGCGCAGGCCGGCGATGCCGCTGGCGTAGCCGTAGAACGAGCCCACGGGCAGCGTGCTGCCGTCGGGCATCTTCGCCTTGCCGCGCGCGCCGATGGCCACGCCCGGGTACTTGGCCTCGTTCTCGAACGGATCGGCCGGGCAGTCGGCGCGGCGCTGGTCCAGCCACAGGCCGAAGCGCTTCGCGTCGGGGCCCGTGGCGGCCTCGAAGCAGGGCTCGTTGACCAGCCCCAGATTGTTCCAGCGGTTGGCGCGGGTGAAGCCCAGCTCGGGGTGCGACGACACGATCTTGAGCAGGTCGAACGCGCCGAAGGTGGTGGCGGTGAGGCCGTCCCAGAACCGGTCGTTGCCGCCGCTCCACACGAGCCACATGTTGCGGCCCTTGATCTCGTCTGGCGTGAGCGCCACGCCGTTGTCCATGTCGTGGAACCAGTCCTCGTCCGCGTGGTGGAAGGACTCGGCGGTGCGGCCGGCCTGCATGGCCTCGTCCTGCACCTGGCCGGGCTTGGGTCCGGACTGGCAGGCGGTGATGAAGGCCACCGTCAACACGGCGGCGAGGCCGGTGGCGGCCCAGGTCCAACGGGTGCGCGATTGCTTGGACATGTCGTCTCTCTCCGGTCTGGATTCCTCCGCCCGCGCCGGCCTCCCGGCCCTGCGCGGGCGTGGAAAACGACTATAGGCGGGAAGATCGCGCGACTGAAGAGGGAAGGCGCCGGCACCCCCTACGTTGCCGGGCCGGCAGCCGGGCGGCCCGAAATTGTCCGCTTGAAGCGATGGTCAGGCGGTCCGGGGCTCGGCCAGCAGGCACGCCGCCTCGGTGGCCGCGTCCAGCGCGCGCAGCCGCGGCGTGTCCTGCGCGCACGCGGCGATCGCCTTGGGGCACCGCGTTCGGAACACGCAGCCCGAAGGCGGCGAGATGGGCGACGGGATGTCGCCCGAGAGCAGCCGCAGCACCTTGCCGCGCTCGATGCGTGGATCGGGGATGGGGATCGCCGACAGCAGCGCCTCGGTGTACGGGTGTCCCGGCCGGGCATACAACGCGTCGCTGCGCGCGATCTCCATCGCCTTGCCGAGGTAGAGCACCAGCACGCGGTCGCTGATGTGCTTGACCACGGCCAGGTCGTGCGCGATGAAGATCAGCGCCAGGCCCTTGCGGCGCTGCAGCTCCTGCAGCAGGTTGACGATCTGTGCGCGGATGGACACGTCGAGCGCGGACACCGGCTCGTCGCAGATGATCAGCTTCGGCTCCAGGATCAGCGCCCGCGCGATGCCGATGCGCTGGCACTGGCCGCCCGAGAACTCGTGCGGGTAGCGGTTGATCTGCTGCGGCGTCAGGCCCACCTCGGCCATCACGGCGGTCACGCGCTCGTGCACCTGCGCGTCGCTCAGCTCGGGCCGGTGGATGCGCAGCGGCTCGCCGATGATGCGCGCCACCGTCATGCGCGGGTTCAGCGAGGCGAGCGGATCCTGGAAGATGATCTGGATGTCGCGCCGCGCGGCCAGCCAGGCGGCGTGGTCATCGGGCCGCAGCGTCCTGCCCTGCCACACGACCTCGCCGCCGGTGGCCGGGATCAGGTTCAGGCAGGCGCGCGCCAGCGTGGACTTGCCGCAGCCGGACTCGCCCACGATGCCCAGCGTCTCGCCGGGCCGCAGGTCGAAGGACACGCCGTCGACGGCCTTGAGCGAGGCGGCCGGCGTCCACGGCCAGGCCTTGCGGTCGCGCACCTTGAAGTGCACCTTGAGGTCGCGCACCGACAGCAGCGGCGCTGGCGCGTCAGACATCGCCCGCCTCCATCGCATCGAGTTCGGCCACCGACCGGTGGCAGGCGCGCAGCGTGGGCGAGCCGGGCGCCAGGTTCTGCAGCAGCGGCATCGTGGCGACGCAGCGGTCCTCCACGAAGCGGCAGCGCGCCGAGAACGGGCAGCCGGGCGGCAGCGCGTTCATGTTGGGCGGGTTGCCGGGAATGCTCGCCAGTGCGCCGGCGTCGGCGTCCAGCCGCGGCAGCGCCGCCAGCAGGCCGCGCGTGTACGGGTGCGACGGCCGGTGGAAGATGTCGTCGGCCGACGCGTGCTCCATCACGCGGCCGCCGTACATCACCATCACGTCGTCGCACAGGCCGGCCACCACGCCCAGGTCGTGCGTGATCATCACGATGGCCGTGCCGTGGTCGCGCTGCAGCTCGCGCAGCAGCTGGGTGATCTGCGCCTGCACGGTGGCGTCGAGCGCGGTGGTGGGCTCGTCGGCGATCAGCACCTCGGGCTCGCACAGCAGCGCCATGGCGATCATCACGCGCTGGCGCATGCCGCCGGAGAACTCGTGCGGGTAGAAGTCTATGCGGCGCTTCGCATCGGGGATCTTCACCGCGTCCAGCGCCTCGATCGCGCGCACGCGCGCCTCGCGCCGCGCGAGGCCGCGGTGCAGCTCCAGCACCTCGGTCATCTGGCGCTCCACCGTCAGGTACGGGTTGAGCGAGGTCATCGGATCCTGGAAGATCATCGCCACGCGGTCGCCGCGCACCGCGTTCAGCTCGGCGTCCGGCAGGCCCAGCAGGTCGCGGCCGTGGTGCAGCACCTGGCCCGTGGCCGTGCCGTTGCGCGCGAGCAGGCCCATCATCGCGAGCATCGTCTGCGACTTGCCGGAGCCCGACTCGCCGACGATGCCCAGCGTCTGGCCGCGGCCCAGCGAGAAATCGACGTGGTTGACGGCGTAGACCGGGCCGTCGTTGGTCTGGAACCGCACGCTGAGGTCGCGCACCTCGAGCACCGGCGTGATGGTTGCGTCGCTCATGCTCAGCGTTCCTTGGGATCGAGCGCGTCGCGCAGCCCGTCGCCAATGAAGTTGGCGCAGTACAGCGTGATGGACAGCGCGCCGGCCGGGAACAGGATCATCCAGGGCGACGCGCCCATCACGGCCGCGCCGTCGTGGATCAGCACGCCCCAGCTGGTCATCGGCTCCTGCACGCCCAGGCCCAGGAACGACAGCACCGACTCCGACAGGATCACGCCCGGCACGAGGATGGACGTGTAGATCACCACCACGCCCAGCAGGTTGGGCACCACGTGCTGCAGGATGATGCGCCAGGTGGGAACGCCGATGGCGCGCGCGGCCTCGACGAACTCGCGCGACTTGATCGACAGCGTCTGGCCGCGCACGACGCGCGCCATGTCCAGCCACGAGAAGGCCGCGATCGCGCCCACCACCAGCAGGATGTCGCGGCCGAACACGGTCACCACCAGGATGGCGATCAGCAGGTAGGGCACCGCGTAGGCCATGTCGACGATGCGCATCATCACGCCGTCCACGCGTCCGCCGGCGAACCCCGCCACCGCGCCCCACACCACGCCGATGCACGTGGACACCACCGTGGCCAGCAGGCCCACCATCAGCGAGATGCGCCCGCCGATCAGGGTGCGCACGAGCAGGTCGCGGCCCAGCTCGTCGGTGCCGAACAGGTGCCAGCCGGCGCGCGTGGGCGGCGCGCTCATGAGGTTCCAGTCGACCGAGTCGAACGCGTTGGGCAGCAGCATCGGCCCGAACACGCAGGCCAGCGTGATCAGCGCGAGCACCCCCACGCTGGCCACCGCGGCGCGGTTGCGCAGGAAGCGCTGGCGGGCGTCGTGCCAGGGACTGCGGCCCGCGGGCGCCGCGTCGGCAAGAGAGGTGGCGGCGGACATCAGTAGCGGATCTTCGGGTCGAGCCAGGCATAGGCCAGGTCGACGATGAGGTTGAGCAGCACCGCCAGCACCGTGACCAGCACGACCAGCCCCAGCACCAGCGTGTAGTCGCGGTCGGACGCGCCGTTGACGATCAGCCTGCCCAGCCCCGGGATGGAGAACCACGACTCGGTGACGATGGCCGACGTGATGGACGCGATCGCCAGCGGCCCCACCACCGACACCACCGGCAGCAGCGCCGGCCGCAGCGCGTGGCGCATCACGACGAGGCGCATCGGCAACCCCTTGGCACGCGCGGTGCGGATGAAGTTGGAGCTGAGCACCTCGATCAGGCTGCCGCGCATGATGCGGCCGATGGTGGACATGTTGATCAGCGTGAGCAGCGCGATGGGCAGGATCATGTAGCGCGGCGCGAAGTCGTCCCAGCCGCCGGACGGCAGCCACGGAAGCGCGATCGCGAACACCAGCACCAGCACCGGCCCCAGCACGAACGACGGCAGCACGCTGCCGATGTTGCCGAACAGCATGACGGCCACGTCGACCGCGCTGTTCTGGCGCAGCGCGGCGAGGATGCCCAGCCCCACGCCCACGACCACCGCGATCGCCATCGCCGTGCCGCCGATGGCCAGCGACACGGGCAACGCGCGCGCCACGAGGTCGTTGACCGACCAGTCGGCGTAGCGGAACGACGCGCCGAGGTCGCCGTGCAGCAGGTCGTTCAGGTACAGCAGGTACTGCTTCCACAGCGGCAGGTCGAGGTGGTACTTGGCCTGCAGGTTGGCCAGCACCGCCTCGGACACCTTGCGCTCGGAGTCGAACGGGCCGCCGGGCGTGACGTGCAGCAGCAGGTAGCAGATCGTGACCACGGCGAGCACCGTGGGGATCGTCACCAGGAGACGTCGGACGACGTAGGCCCACATGTCAGAACCTGTGGACGGATCCGGCGCACCCGAGCGGGTCGCCAGAACGTGTCCGAGCAAGGCGCAAAGCACAGCCGGGGTGGATCCCCCGGCGAGCATTTGCAACGCAGAGCGGGCGCGTTCTGGCGGCCCGAGCGGGTGTGGCGGATTCGTTCACAGGTTCTTTAGTGCTTCAAGATATAGAAGTCCTTGCTGCGGTACCGGTTGGTGCCGCCCGAATCCCCGTAGCCGCCGACCCACGGCTTGACCAGGCGCGGCGCGGTGTACTGCAGCAGCGGGATCATCGGATAGTCCTCCGCCATCATGCGGGCCGCCTGGCTCAGCAGGGCCTCGCGCCTGGCGGGGTCGTTCAGCAGCTTGGCCTGCGCGATCAGCGCGTCGGCCGCGCGGTTGCAGCTGTGGTCGTCGTTGAAGTCGGAGTCGCACTCGGCCAGGTTCAGCAGGATCGTGGCGTCGTTGACGTTGAAGACCCAGCCATTGCGCGCGATCTGGAAGTCGCCGTCGTGGCGCTTGCGGATCAGCACCTTGAACTCGAGGCTGTCGATGTCGGTCTCCAGGCCCAGCTTGGTCTTCCACTCGCTGGCCGCGAAGATCGCCATCTTCCTGTGATAGTCGCTGTTGTTGTAGACGAACTTCAGGTGCGTGCCGGGCTTCACGCCCGCCTCGGCGAGCAGCCGGCGCGCCTCCGCGACGCGCCTGTCCATGGGCCAGTCGGCCCAGTCGTAGCGCGTGGGCCGCGCGCCGGCCAGTCCCTTGACGGCCAGGCCGTACAGCGGCACCTGGCCATCGGCGGTGATCCGGCCGGCCAGCACCTCGCGGTCGATCACCATCGACAGCGCCTTGCGCACCCGCACGTCCTTGAGCAGCGGATCCTTGTTGTTCAACGAGTAGACGCGGACGCCCAGCAGCAGGTCGTTGCGCATCTCGTTCGGGTACTGCGCCTTCAACGCGGCGTACGCACCCGGCGGCAGCGCCTCCATGAAGTCCTCCTCGCCGGACTGGTAAAGCTTCAGGTCGGCGCTGCTGTCCTCCACGCACAGGAAGGTCACGCGGGTCAGCTGCACGTTGGCCGCGTCCCAGTAGCGCGGGTTCTTCTCGACGATCACCTTGCTGTTGACCTGCCAGTCCTTGAGCACGTAGGCCCCGTTGCCCACGATGTTGCCGGGCCGCGTCCAGTCCTTGCCGAACTTCTCGATCGTGGCGCGCGGCTGCGGCGCCAGCTGCGCGGCGGCCATCACGCCGGGCAGGAAGGGGACGGGGCCGGGCGTCTTCACCTCCAGCGTGTACGGATCCAGCGCCTTCGCGCCGAGGTCGGCGAGGGGCTTGCGGCCGGCGACGATGTCCATGCCGTTGACGAAGTAGATGGCGTAGATGGTGGCGCTCAGCGAGGCCGTCTTCGGATCCAGGTAGCGCCGCCACCCGTAGAGGAAATCGTCGGCCGTCACCGGCTGGCCGTTGGTCCACACCGCGTCGCGGCGCAGCTTGAAGACCCAGGTGGTGGCGTCGACCTGCTTCCACGATTCGGCCACGCCGGGCACGACCTTGCCCTGATGGTCGGTGGAGGTGAGGCCCTCGAACAGGTCGCGCCCGATCTCCGTCGCGTTCACCGTCTCGGTATGCGCGGGATCCAGCGACTCCGGCTCGGCGCCGTTGTTGCGCACCATCTCCTGCTTCGGGGACAGCACGGTGCCGGGTGGGATCACCGCGGCGCCGGCCGAGGCGGCGGCGATCGCAAGCGGAACGAGGAGGACGCTTCGGAGCCGCATGGGTTCAGTGCTTGAGGATGTAGAAGTCCTTGCTGCGATAGCGGTCCATGCCGTTCGCGTCGTCGTAGCCGCCGACCCAGGGCTTGATCAGGCGCGGCACCGAGTACTGCAGCAGCGGGATCATCGGGTAGTCGTCCATCACGAGCTTGGCCGCCTGCGTCAGCAAGGCCTCGCGCCGGGCCGGATCGGCGGCCGCGTTGCCCTGTGCGATCAACTCGTCGGCCTTCCTGTTGCAGTTGCGGTTGTCGTTGGCGTCCGAGCCGCATTGCACCAGCGTCAGGAAGATGGTGGCGTCGTTGAAGGTCGCGACCCAGCCGTGCCGGGCCACCTGGAAGTCGCCGTCGTGGCGCTTGCGGATCAGCACCTTGAACTCGAGGCTGTCGATGTCGGTCTCCAGGCCCAGCTTGGTCTTCCACTCGCTGGCCGCGAAGATCGCCATCTTCTTGTGATAGTCGCTGTTGTTGTAGACGAACCTCAGGTGCGCGCCCGGCTTCACGCCGGCGTCGGCCAGCAGCTTCCTGGCCTCCGCGACGCGCTTGTCCATGGGCCAGTCGGCCCAGTCGTAGCGCGTCTGCCCGATGCCCGCCAGGCCCTTGACAGCCAGGCCGTACAGCGGCGCCTGGCCGTCGGCCGTCACCTTGGTCGACAGGATCTCGCGGTCGATCACCATCGACAGCGCCTTGCGCACACGCACGTCCTTGAGCAGCGGGTCCGCGTTGTTCAGCGCGTAGAAGCGCAGCCCGTACAGCGGGCCGTTGTGCATCTCGCCCGGGTACTGCGCCTTGAGCGCGTTGTAGGCACCCGGAGCGACCTGCTGCATGAAGTCCTCCTCGCCGGACTGGTACAGCTTCAGGTCGGCGTTGCCGTCCTCGACGCACAGGAAGGTCACGCGCGTGAGGGTCACGTTGGCGGCGTCCCAGTACCTCGCGTTCTTTTCGATGACGACCTTGCTGTTGACCTGCCAGTCCTTGAGCACGTAGGCGCCGTTGCTAACGATGTTGCCCGGCTTGGTCCAGTCCTTGCCGAACTTCTCGATCGCCGTCCGGGGCTGCGGCGCGAACTGCGCCACCGACACGACGCTCGGCAGGAACGGCACCGCGCCGGCCGTCTTCACCTCGAGCGTCTCCTTGTCGATCGCCTTCACGCCCAGTTCGGTGACCGGCTTCTTGCCGTTGACGACCTCGGCGCCGTTGAGCAGGTAGACGGCGTAGACGGAGGCGATCTTGGCCGCGGACTTCGGGTCGAGGAAACGCCGCCACGCGTAGACGAAGTCGTCGGCAGTGACAGGCTGACCGTTGGACCAGACCGCCGTCTTGCGCAGCCTGAAGACCCAGGTGGTGGCGTCGACCTGCTTCCAGGATTCCGCCACGCCCGGCACGACGTTGCTGTGATGGTCGGTGGATGTCAGGCCCTCGAACAGGTCGCGACCGATCTCGGCCGCGTTCACCGACTCGATGTAGGCGGGGTCCAGCGACTCCGGCTCGGCGCCGTTGTTGCGCACCATCTCCTGCTTCGCTGCCAGCTGCGTGCCCGGCGCGATGGTGGCGGCGAAGGCCGGCGACGCGCAGACCAGGCAAACGGCACAAAGGAGTCTGGCGAGCAGAGACTGGCGACGCGGATTCATCGGGAAAGGCTCCAGGCGCGCCTTCGTGAGGCGCGCTGCAGTATAGGGGGACGGTGCGGGGACGGCGAAGCAGGATCCGCACCATCGCCGGCATGCGCTCAAGCCTGGTGCGACGCCCCTCCGCGGTGCCCCATTCACGGGCTCCGCGTCAACCCTTAGTCCCCGACCGCCCGCCTCCACCTAGAGTGCGTCAGGCACCGGCCACCCACGGGAGAACGAGACCATGACCGAACAGATGCTGCGCGAACTCGTCGCCGACGTGCGCGACGGGCGACTCGCGCGACGCGACTTCATCGCCCGCATGGTGGCGATGGGCGTGGGCGTGCCCCTCGCCTCGGCCATGCTCGCCGACGCGGCCGTGGCGCAGGGGGCCGTCGAGGCGCCGTACAAGCCCACGAAGCGTGGCGGCGGCGGCCCGCTGCGACTGCTGCTGTGGCAAGGCCCGACGCTGTTGAACCCGCACTTCGCCACCGGCACGAAGGACCAGGAGGGCTGCCGCCCATTCTACGAATCGCTCGCGCGCTACGACGCCGACGGCATGCTGGTGCCCGTGCTGGCCGCCGAGATCCCCAGCCGCGCCAACGGCGGCATCGCGGCCGACGGGCTGTCCACCACCTGGAAGCTGAAGAAGAACGTGCAATGGCACGACGGCCAGCCGTTCGGCGCCGACGACGTGGTCTTCAACTGGCAGTTCGTCACCGATCCGGCGAGCGGCGCGTTCAGCGTGGGCTTCTACGCCAACGTCAGGAGCGTGGAGAAGATCGACGCCAACACGGTGCGCTTCAACTTCATCAAGGCGACGCCGATCTGGGATCGCGCCTGCAACATCTGGCTGATCCCCAAGCACCTGTTCGCGCCCTACGTCGGCGCGAAGTCGCGCGAGGCGCCGGCCAACCAGAAGCCGGTGGGCACCGGCCCGTACAAGTTCGTCGCCTTCACGCCGGGCGACCTGGTGCGCGGCGAGCTGAACCAGAACTACCACCTGCCCAACCGGCCGTTCTTCGACACCATCGAGATGAAGGGCGGCGGCGACGCCACGTCGGCGGCGCGGGCCGTGCTGCAGACCGGCGAGTTCGACTACGCCTGGAACGTGCAGGTGGAAGACAGCGTGCTCAAGACGATGGAGGCCGGCGGCAAGGGCCGCGTCGTGTTCATGCCCTCGGGCAATCCCGAGATGATCATGCTCAACGCGGCCGACCCGTGGACGGAGGTCGACGGCGAACGCGCCAACGTCAGGACGAAGCACTTCGCCTTCTCCGACCCGGCCGTCCGCAAGGCCTTCGGACTGCTCGTCGACCGCAGGAGCATCCAGGACTTCGTGTACGGCCGCGCCGCCGCGGCCACCGCGAACGCGTTGAACAACCCGGTGCAGTACAACAGCAAGGCGATCGTCGCCGAGTTCAACGTCGACAAGGCCAACGCGCTGCTCGACGCCGCGGGCTGGAAGCGCGGCGGCGACGGGGTGCGCATGAAGGACGGCAAGCGCCTGAAGCTGGTGTTCCAGACCTCGATCAACTCCGTGCGCCAGAAGGTGCAGGCCATCGTCAAGCAGGCCTGCGCGAAGGCCGGCATCGAGGTCGAGCTGAAGACGGTACAGGCCTCGGTGTTCTTCTCCTCCGACCTCACGAACCCGGACACCTACGGCAAGTTCTTCGCGGACATCGAGATGTTCCTGAACAACCGCGTCGGCACCGATCCCGACCGCTTCATGCAGCAGTGGGTGTCGTGGGAGATCTGCCAGAAGGCCAACGGCTGGCAGCTGCAGAACAAGTGCCGCTGGTCCAGCCCCGACTACGACAAGCTGTTCCGCGCCTCCGAAGTCGAGCTCGACCCGGTCAGGCGCGCCGCGCTGTTCGTGCAGATGAACGACATGGCCTGCACCGCCGGCCACGTGGTGCCGGTGGCGGTGCGCGCGCAGGTCACGGCGCTGAGCAAGTCGATCTCCGCGCCGCTCACCGGCTGGGATCTCGACATGTCGGGCATCCACGACTGGTTCCGCACCTAGGGCCGCATGGGAGCCTTCATCCTGCGCCGCCTGGCGCTCGCCGTACCCAGCCTGCTGGGCATCAGCATCGTGCTGTTCACAGTGCTGGCGCTGGCCCCCGGCGATCCGTTCGCCGAGCTGGCCACCAATTCCAACGTGCCGCCCGAGGTGCGCGTGCACCTGCGAGCGAGCCTGGGCCTCGACGACCCGGTGGCGCTGCGCTACGTGCACTGGCTGGTGGCGATGCTGCGCGGCGACTGGGGCTTCTCGTTCATCAGCCGCATCGACGTCGCCACGCTGATCTGGCAGCGCGTGCCCGTCACGCTGGCGCTGATCGGCAGCTCGCAGCTGCTGGCGCTGGCCATCGCCATTCCCGTGGGTACGCTGTCGGCCGTCAAGCCGTACTCCTGGTTCGACCGCATCGCCAGCACGATCGCGCTGGCCGGGTTCTCGCTGCCGACCTTCTTCACGGGCATCCTGCTGATCCTCGTGTTCTCGATCAAGCTCGACTGGCTGCCCTTCGTCTACCGCGCCGATGTCGAGGCCACAGGCTGGCATGCGGCGGTCGAACACGTGCGCCAGGCCATCATGCCGGTGGTGGTGCTGGGCCTGTTCCAGGGCGCGGGCTGGACGCGCTACGTGCGCTCCGCCGTGCTGGACGTGGTGCGCCTCGACCACGTCACCACCGCGCGCTCCAAGGGCCTGGCCGAGCGCGTGGTCGTCACGCGCCACGTGCTGCGCAACGCGCTGATCCCCGTCGTCACGCTGGTGGCGCTGCAGATGCCCACCGTGTTCGGCGGCGCCATCGTCACCGAGCAGATCTTCCGCATTCCCGGCATCGGCTCGCTGCTGATCGATGCGATCCTGCGCAACGACACGCCCGTGATCATGGGCGTGACCTTCGTCTTCAGCGTGCTCGTGATCCTGTTCAACCTCGTCGCCGACCTGCTCTATGGCCTCCTCGATCCCCGCATCGCATACCGATAGGCCGGTGTCGCCCTGGGGCGAAGCCTGGCGCCGCTTCCGGCGGCATCGCATGGCCGTGCTCAGCCTGGGCGTGCTCGCGGCGCTCGTGGCCGCGGTGGTGCTGGGGCCGTTCGCCTGGCACGTGCCGATCGACGCGATCGATTTCTCGGCCACGACGCAGGGCCCGTCGGCGGCCCACCCGTTCGGCACCGACGACCTCGGCCAGGACCTGCTCGCGCGCATGCTCTACGGCGGCCGCATCTCGCTGGCCGTGGGCATCGCGGCCATGGGCATGGCGGTGCTGGTGGGCGTGACCATCGGCGCGCTCGCGGGCATCTCCAGGGGCGCGATCGACGCCGCGCTGATGTGGCTGACCGACCTGTTCCTGTCGCTGCCGCAGCTGCCCTTGCTGCTGCTCCTGATCTACCTGTTCCGCGAGCCGCTGAAGGCCGTCTTCGGGCCCGAGGGCGGCGTGTTCGTGATGATCGTGCTGGTGATCGGCTGCTTCGGCTGGATGCAGGTGGCGCGGCTGGTGCGGGCGCAGTTCTTCTCGCTGCGCGAAAAGGAGTTCGTGGAGGCCGCGCGTGCACTCGGCGCCACCCCCTTGCGCGTGGTGTGGCGCCACATCCTGCCCAACGCGCTGGGGCCGGTGATCGTGGCCGGCACCATCAACGTGGCCGCGGCCATCATCGCGGAGTCCACGCTGTCGTTCCTGGGCCTGGGCTTCCCGCCCGACATCCCCACCTGGGGCCGGCTGCTGTTCGACAGCAAGGATCACCTGGACATCGCCGCGCACTGGGCGCTGTTTCCCGGCGGCGCGATCTTCCTCACGGTGATGGCCATCAACTTCGTGGGCGACGGGCTGCGCGACGCGCTCGACCCGCGCCGGGTCCTCTGATCATGGCCCTGCTCGAGATCCGCGGCCTCAAGACCCACTTCCAGACCGACGACGGCTGGGTGCATGCCGTCGACGGCGTCGACCTGCACGTGGACGCCGGCGAGACGCTGTGCGTGGTCGGCGAGTCCGGCTCGGGCAAGTCGGTCACCGCGATGTCGGTGCTCAAGCTGTTGCCGATGCCGCCGGGCCGCATCGTGGCCGGCCAGGTGCTGTGGGAGGGCCGCGACCTGGTGCCGCTGTCGCAGGACGAGATGCGCAAGCTGCGCGGCCGCGAGATCGGCATGGTGTTCCAGGAGCCGATGACGGCGCTGAACCCGGTCTACACCGTGGGCGAGCAGGTCGGCGAGAGCCTGCGCCTGCACGAGGGGCTGTCGCGCGCCGCGGCGCTGGATCGTGCCGCCGAGCTGCTGGCGCTGGTGCACATCCCGCAGGCCGCGCGCCGCGTGCACGACTACCCGCACCAGTTCTCGGGCGGCATGCGCCAGCGCGTGATGATCGCGCTGGCGCTCGCCTGCAGGCCGCGGCTGCTGATCGCCGACGAGCCCACCACGGCGCTGGACGTCACGATCCAGGCGCAGATCCTCGACCTGCTCGCCGAGCTGAAGGAGCGCCTGGGCATGGCCGTGCTGCTGATCACGCACGCGATGGGCGTCGTGGCCGAGGTCGCGCAGCGCGTGGTGGTGATGTACGCGGGCCAGGTGATCGAGGTGGCGCCGGTGGAGCTGCTGTTCGAACGGCCCTGGCATCCGTACACGCAGGGCCTGATCCGCTCGATCCCGCGCATCGACGCCGATGCGTCGCGCGGCACGCGGCTCGCCTCGATACCCGGCACCGTACCTTCGCTGCTGGCGCCGCCGCCCGGCTGCCGCTTCGCGCCGCGCTGCGCCTACGCGCGTGACGCGTGCACGCGGGCCACGCCCGCGCTGCGCGAGGTGGGCCCCGGCCATCGCGTGGCCTGCATCCTCGAGGAGGCGCCGAAGTGAGCGCACGCCCGGCCGCTCCGAAGGGCGCTCGCGCCGCAGCACGTAGTGCGGAGGCTTTCACATGAATTTTCCGTTGCTGCAGGTGCGCGACCTGGTCAAGCGCTTCCCCGTGCACGGCGGCCTGCTGCGACGCGAGGTCGGCCAGGTGCATGCCGTCGAGGGCGTCAGCTTCGATCTCGACGCCGGCACCACGCTGGGCCTGGTGGGTGAATCGGGCTGCGGCAAGAGCACCACCGGACGCTGCGTGCTGCGCCTGGTGGAGCCCACCGCGGGCGAGGTGCGCTTCGACGGGGTGGACACCGGCTCGCTCAAGGCCGCCGCCCGGCGCGCGCTGGCGCGCGACATGCAGATCATCTTCCAGGATCCGTTCGCGAGCCTCAATCCGCGCATGACGGTGGGGGCCATCGTCGGAGAGGGCCTGGTGATCCACCGGCTCGCCGCCTCGGCCGCCGAGCGCGCCGCGCGCGTGGCCGAGCTGCTGGAGATGGTGGGCCTGCAGGCCGCCCACGCGCGGCGCTACCCGCACGAGTTCTCCGGCGGCCAGCGCCAGCGCATCGGCATCGCGCGCGCGCTGGCCACCAACCCGCGGCTGATCGTGTGTGACGAGGCCGTGTCGGCGCTGGACGTGTCGATCCAGGCGCAGGTGGTCAACCTGCTGCAGGACCTGCAGCAGCGCCTGGGCCTGGCCTACCTGTTCATCGCGCACGACCTGTCGGTGGTGCGGCACATCAGCGACCGCGTGGCCGTGATGTACCTGGGTCGCATCGTGGAGATCGCGCCGTCGCACGCGCTCTACACGCGGCCGCGCCACCCGTACACCGAGGCGCTGCTGTCGTCGGTTCCGGTGCCCGATCCGCGCGTGCGGCGCCGGCGCATCGTGCTGCAGGGCGACGTGCCCAGCCCGCTGGCGCCGCCGGCCGGGTGCGCGTTCCACACCCGCTGCCCGATCGCGCGGAAGGGCTTGTGCGACGTCGAGCGGCCCGCGTTACGGGAGATTGCACCCGGTCACCAACTCGCCTGCCACCTGCGCGAGGCCTGAGGGTGGGCGGTGTAAGCTGCGGCCACCTCGCCCAGCCTCAACGAATGCGCCTTCGTGTCTGTCCCATTCCGCTGACCCGCACGCTGCGCCTCGCCACCGCGCCGCTGGCGCTGGCCGTGCTGGCCGCCTGCCAGACGACGCCGCCCGCGCCCACCGGCCCGGGCAACGCGCAGCGCGACGGGCCCGAGGCGAAGCCGCCGCCCAGCCTCGAGACGGTGCCCGACGCGGTGCCGCAGATCGAGGCCATCCGCAAAGGCGGGCCCAACAAGCCCTACGAGGTCGCCGGCAACACCTACGTGCCGCTCACCGACGGCCGCGCGCTCACCGAGACCGGCCTCGCGTCGTGGTACGGCAAGAAGTTCCATGGCCGCCGCACCGCCAGCGGCGAGGCCTACAACATGTACGCGATGACCGCGGCGCACAAGACGCTGCCCATCCCCAGCTACGCCCGCGTGCGCAACCCGGCCAACGGCAAGGAAGTGATCGTCCGGGTGAACGACCGCGGGCCGTTCTCGCCGGGCCGCGTCATCGACCTCTCGTACACCGCGGCGCTGAAGCTGGGCGTGCTGGGCGGCGTGGCGAAGGTGGAGATCACGCGCATCACCGACGACGACATCCGCTCCGGGTTGGCGCAGCGCAAGCCGCCCGCGGTGGCGGCGACCGCAGCTTCAGCCGCGCCGGTGGTCCGGCCCGCGGACGCCGTCGTGGTCGCCGCGACCGGCCGCGGCGTGGACACGGGCGCGATGGCCGCGCCGCAGTCGCCCACGACGCCGCCCGGCGTCGACCTGGGTGTCGCGGCGGCCACGGACGCGGCATCGGCGGTGCCCGGCGCCGTGACCGCGGCCAGCGGGACGGTGGTGGCGGCGGTCGCGCCGGCAAGCGCTCCGGCGCGTGCGGACAAGCCCGACGAGCGCGGGCGCGCCGATACCACGGCGGGTATCGGCTGGTGGCTTCAGCTGGGGGCGTTCAAGCAACGCGACGGCGCGCTGGACTTCCAGCGCCGCCTGATCGACGAGCAGCCGTGGCTCGCGCCGCTGCTCGCGGTCTTCACCGACCACGGCCTGAACAAGCTGCAGGCCGGGCCCTATACGACGCGCAACGATGCCAGGAGCGCCGCGGAGCGTGTCCGCTCGGCGCTGCAACTGGTGCCGACGATCGTGGAAAAACGCTGACCCGGCGCCAGCTCCCTGGCGGCGCGGCGGATCTCGCTTCAGGCAGCCGGCTCACGCGAGCCGGCGAGCCAACTCAGTCGTCGTAGCCTTCGTGGCGCGAGGCCGCGGCGTACAGGTCGGCGGCGAAGCCCGGCGAGTGCAGCTCGACGCTGCGCGCGAGTTCGCGCACGTCGTTGGCTTCGCGCGCGCGAACGCGGAAGGTGCTCGGCTGGCGCGTCGACGACTTGATGGTCGCATCGGCCGACAGCTTCTTCGCGGCGGGGCGCGACGAGAACAGGGCAGCGGCGAGCTGGCGGATGGCGCCAGTCAAGAGCGGCTGGTGGCCGTAGGTACCGGAAGTGATGGCGGTCATGGTGTTTCCCTGCAATACCTCTCGATAAAGAGGCGATGGATGGACTCTAAGGGTTTCCCCTTTGATACTCCAATGAATGTTGGGCATCAAAGCTATGCATACTGTTCATATTTTGGACGGCCGTCATTCTTCGTGAACTTCCGCACGCTGGACCTCAACCTGTTGCGCGTCTTCGATGCCGTGATGGCCGAAGGCAGCCTCACGCGGGCCGCGGAACGCCTGGCCATGACCCAGCCGGCGGCCAGCCACGCGCTGAAACGGTTACATGTGGCGGTGGGCGAGGAGCTGTTCCACCGCACCGCCTTCGGAATGCGCCCCACCGCCCGCGCTGAAAGCCTGTGGCCTCAGGTGCGCGCCGCGCTGGCCCAGCTGCAGGGCGCGCTGTCGCCGCGCAGCTTCGACCCGGCCAGCGACGCCGCCACCTTCAACATCGCGATGGCCGACGCCACGGCCGCGATGCTGCTGCCGCATCTCATCTCGGCGATCGAGGGCGAGCGCGCGCTGGCCAACATCCGCGTGCTGCCGCTGACCACCCGCGATCCGCGCCGCCTGGTCGAGGAGGCCGACGCCGACCTGGCCGTCGGCTACTTCCCCAACGCGATCGCCGCCATCGTCGCGCAGGGCGAGGACGCCACGCTGCACCACCGCCAGCTCTACGCCACCGAGTACGTGTGCGTGATGCGGCGCGACCACCCGCTGGCCGGCCAGGAGCTGACGCTGGACACCTTCGTCGAGGCGCACCACCTTCTGGTCACCTTTTCCGGCCGCGCGCACGGCTTCGTCGACGAGGCGCTGGCCACGCTGGGCCGGCAGCGCCGCATCGTGCTCACCGTCAACCAGTTCGCCACCGCGGGCAGCGTGGTGGCGCGCTCCGACCTGCTCACCGTGTTGCCACGCCAGTTCCTGCCGGCCACGGGCGTCGAGCACCGGCTCGTCGAGAAGCCGATCCCGCTGGCGCTGGGCGCGGTCAACGTGGAGATGATGTGGCACCTGCGCAAGGACGACGATCCGGCGCACCGGTGGCTGCGCGAGCGCGTGGTGGCGGCCGCCTCCCGGCAGCCGCTCGTCCGGCGTTAGAGAACCGCCGCGATCGCGTTGGCCGTCGCCTCGACGTTCTTCGTGTTCAACCCGGCCACGCACATGCGGCCCGAGCGGATCAGGTACACGCCGAACTCCTCACGCAGGCGGTCGACCTGGGCCGCGGACAGCCCCGTGTAGCTGAACATGCCGCGCTGGGTGAGGAAGTAGCCGAAGTCGCGGCCCGGCACCTTGGCACCGAGCACGCCGTGCAGCGTCTTGCGCATCGCCTTGATGCGGGTGCGCATCGCGTTGACGTCGTCCACCCAGGCCGCGCGCAGGGCCGGTGTGTCCAGCACGGTGGCCACGACGCCGCCCGCGTGGATGGACGGGCTCGAGTAGTTGCGGCGCACCGTCGCCTTCAGCTGGCCCATCGCGAGCTGCGCCTCGGCCGCGGTCGGGCAGCACACGCTCAGGCCGCCGGCGCGCTCGCCGTACAGGCTCATGCTCTTGGAGAACGAGTTGGCGCAGAAGAACGGTACGCCGGCGTCGGCCAGCGCACGGATCGCGAACGCATCCTCGTCGATGCCGTCGCCGTAGCCCTGGTACGCGATGTCCAGGAACGGCAGCAGCTGGCGTGCCTTGAGCACGGGGATGAGCGTCTCCCACTGCGCGGGCGTGAGGTCGACGCCGGTCGGGTTGTGGCAGCAGGCGTGCAGCAGCACCACGCTGCGCGCGGGCAGGTCGGACAGCGTGGCCAGCATCGCGTCGAACTTCAGGCCGCCGGTGGCCGCGTCGTAGTACGGGTAGGTGGACACCTTGATGCCCGCGCCCTCGAACATCGAGCGGTGGTTGTCCCAGGTCGGGTCGCTCACCCACACGCCGGAGTCGGGGAACCAACGCTTGATGAAGTCGGCGCCGACCTTCAGCGCGCTGCTGGAGCCCACGGTCTGCAGCGTGGCGACGCGGCCCTCGGCCACGGCCTTCGAGCCGGCGCCGAACAGCAGCGTCTGCACCGCGCGGCGGAAGTCGGCGTTGCCCTCGATGGGCAGGTAGGGCTTGGCGCCGCCCTTCTCGAGCAGTTGCGCCTCGGCCTTCTTCACGCAATCGAGCACCGGGATGCGGCCTTCGTCGTCGAAGTAGATGCCGATCGACAGGTTGATCTTGTGGGGCCGCGGATCCTTCTGGAAATCCTCGTTCAACGACAGGATCGGGTCACCGGCGAAGGGTTCAATGTGCTCGAACATGGGACTGGGCTCGCGTTTCGTTGGAAGGTCGAACGCGGATTATCGGACACGCGTCGCGCTCATCCCTCCCATTGCATCCAGTGACCATGGGCATGCGAGGTGGCCGCCAGCCGCCAGGCGACGCCGCCCCGGCCGTCGGGCCGGGCCACGGTCCACGACGTCGCGTTGCTGCGCCCGGCGACCGCCACCTCCGGCATGCCGGGCCACCAGGTGCGCGACAGCTGCGGGTCCTCGGCGTTGATCCAGGCCGCCCCCCGCCCGGCCACGTTCGCCAGCATGCCGTCCACGTGGCGGCGCAGCAGGCCGGCGTCGAAGTAGCGCAGCACCCAGCTGTTGAAGACCACCGGCAGCGTGCCGGCCGGCACGCCGCGCAGCCAGTCGTCGACGCTCGCGGCGGCGTCGGTGGTGGCGGACAGCGGCCAGCGCTGCGCGCGCGCGATGGCCACCGCGGCGTCGAAACGCTCGCGGCGCTCGGCGTCGTGCGGCCACAGGCAGGCGCGTAGCCAGCGCAGCTCGGCCGGGTCGTCCACGGCGATCGGGCTCAGGTCGATGCCGCGGCGGCTGGCGATCTCGGGCACGGCGCTCGCCGCCGGGCGCGCGCCCGCGAGCAGGCGGCACGCGATCTCGGGCGCGCGCGGGTCGCGATCGTCCGGCGTGGTGGCCAGCGTCCGGCCGCTCGCGTCGTCGAGGTAGCGGTAGCGCCAGCGATCGACGCCCAGGTTCAGGCCGGCGCTGCAGCCCACGTCCAGCAACGCGATGCGCCGGCGGCCGGTGGTCTCCACCAGTTGCTGCAGCACGGGCCACAGCACGGCGCAGCGGCCGATCTCGTTGGTCTGCGTGGTGCGCGTGGCGATCGCGTGCATGAGCGCGGCGCGGTGACGCTCGATGAACTCGCCGACATGCGACTCCAGCGCCGCGTCGGGCGCGCGCGCCGGGCCGGCACTCGCGTAGTAGCCGGCCAGCGCGGGCCGCTCGCCGCTGTCAACCAGCGCCAGCACGCGATCCTGCAGCGCCGCGAGCCACAGCAGCGGCAGGCGCTGCGAGGCCGGCGCGGCGGCCAGCAGCGCGGCCCAGTCGTCGCGGCGCGCCGCGGCGGCGGACAGCGCCCGGTACAGCGGCTCGTCCTCGAAGGCGTTGGCCGCGAACCAGGCGAACCTCTGCTGCAGCGAGGCGACCACGGCGGGGTCTTGATCGGAGGTCATGGAAGCGGGACTCACGGATGGCGATGGCCACAGCGTAGTCCGCGCGTCCACCTCTAATTGTCAACTACCCGACAATGTGGAGATGAGCATCGAGGCACGCGACCTGTTCGACCTCAACTTCCCCGACGTGCGCTGGAGCGAGCGCCAGTGGGCGGACGCCGAGTCGCGGCTGCGCACGCGCCGCCTCGCGTCCGGCGTCACGCTGTTCGCGCAGGGCGATGCCACGCCGGCGCTGTTCGGCGTGCTCTCGGGCAGCATCGAGTCGCGCTTCTCGAACGCGCAGGGGCAGCTCTCGGTGGTGGAGAACGTCGAGCCCGGCCACACCTTCGGCCTGGCCTCGTTCGTCACCGGGCTGCCGTCCACCTACGAGGCGCTGGCGCTGGAGCCGACGCGGCTGCTGGTGATCGGCCCGGCGGCCTACGCGTGGCTGATGGACGAGGTGCCCGGCTTCGCGCGCGCGCTGATGCGCGAGTTCGCGCGCCGCTACGACAGCGCGCTGAAGCTGCTGGAGGCCGCGCGCCATCGCGGCGCCGAGGAGCGGCTGTGCATCGCGCTGCAGCACCTGCGCCGCGAGGGCCGGGCCACGCCGTCGCGCGACGACGGCTGGACGATGGCGCTGACCCAGTCGGAGCTGGCCATCCGCGCGAACGTGTCGCGCCAGACGGCCAACGAGTGGCTGGCGCAGTGGGCAGCGCGCGGCTGGATCGTGCGGCGCTACCGCGGGCTGGAGATCGCCCGCTGGCCGGCGCCGCAACCCGGATGACTCAGCAGCGCAAGCCCTGTCCCCGCCGGCGCGCGCTCGGCCGCCCGGAGCAAGCCGGCGTGAGCCCCTCGGGGGCGGGGAGCGGAGCGAGCCGGGCCGTCATGACCCCAGCGCGGCGTCGATGTCGCCGCGCAGCTTGTCCGGATCGTCGTTCGGGGCGAAGCGCTTGACGACGTGGCCGTCCTTGCCCACCAGGAACTTGGTGAAGTTCCACTTGATGCCCTCGGTGCCCAGCACGCCGGGCTTCTCGGACTTGAGCCACTTCCACAGCGGGTGGGCCTTGGCGCCGTTGACGTCGACCTTCTCCATCATCGGGAACGTGACGCCGTAGTTGAGCTGGCAGAAGCTCTCGATCTCGGAGTTCGCGCCCGGATCCTGGTGGCCGAACTGGTTGCACGGGAAGCCCACCACGACCAGGCCGCGATCCTTGTAGTCGGCGGCCAGCTTTTCCAGGCCCGCGAACTGCGGCGTGAAGCCGCACTTGCTGGCCGTGTTGACGATCAGGAAGACCTTGCCGCGCTGGGCCCCGAAATCGGCCGGCTTGCCCTGGATGGAGGTGGCGGAAAAGTCGTAAAGCGTCTTGGCGGACATGGGCTCTCCTGGAGATGAGAACCGGATGTTAGATCAACGCTTCTCGAGCACGCTGGCCAGCGTGGCGGCCAGGATCAGCGCGCCACCGATCAGCACCGTGGCATGCAGCGTCGCGCCGCCCCACCACACCGACGTGAGCGCGGCGAACAGCACCTCGCACGGCATCACCACCGCAGTGGCCGCGGCCGACAGCCGGGCCGCGCCGTACTGCAGGCACAGGTTGGAGGCCATGAACGCGACGGACAGGCCCAGCGCCGGCAGCAGCCATTGCGTCGAGCCCGCCGGCCACTGCACGCCCGACGAGCCCGCCGCCGACAGCGCCGCCGCCGTCGCGCCGGCCACCACGACGCCGCCCAGGAACATCGCCAGCGCGCGCCCCTCCTCGGGCTGTTCCGACTCGCGCTTGAGCATCACGTTGTTCAGCGCGAACGCCACGCCGCCCAGCAGCGCCAGCGCGTCGGGCAGCAGGCCGGCCTGCGCCGCGCCGCTGCGTTCCTGCGACAGCACCAGCGCCGCGCCCGTCAGCGCCATCGCCACGCGCACCAGCGCGCTGGTGGTGAGCTTCTCCTTGAGGATCACGCGCGCCAGCAGCAGCGACCACAGCGGCATCAGGTAGAACAGCAGCACCACGCGCACCACGTCGCCGATGCTCACCGCCCAGTTGAAGGTGGCGTTGGTGGCGCCCGAGCCCAGGAAGATGAGCCACAGCGCCGGATGCGCGAAGAACTGGCGCAGCGCCGCCGGCCGCCAGGCCACGATGGCCGCCGCCGACAGGATGTAGATGAGGGTGGTGGCCCACAGCGGATGCAGGCCCATCGCCTGCAAGTGGCGGAACGGCCACCACGACACGCCCCACACGAAGGCGTTGACGAGCAGGGCGAGCACCGGTCCCGCGGACCGGGGCCGCGGGAGGGAGGCCGTTGTCATCGAAACCTGTGAATGAGCCCCGCGCGTCCGAGCGGGCATGTCGGGTTCGTTCACAGGTTTCTAATGAGAGTCGCTGTGGGCGATCGCGAGCAGTTCTTCGACTTCCTCGCGGTGCTGCACCAGGTTGCGCCGGTGCCAGCGCCAGATCAGCCAGCTGGTGCAGGTGACGAAGATGCCGAAGATCGCGATGGAGCCGAACACCGACAGCCCGCCGCGCGTCAGCGCCGAATAGAAGGCGCCCAGTCCCAGGATGGCGGCCTGCTCGTTGAAGTTCTGCACGGCGATCGAGCGGCCGGAGCCCATCAGGTTGTGGCCGCGGTGCTGCAGCAGCGCGTTCATCGGCACCACCATGAAGCCGCCGATGGCGCCCAGCACCACCAGGAACGGCCCGGCCACCCAGACGCTGTGCATGCCGTTGATGGCGATGACCGAGGCGCCGAGCGCCGCGCCCAGCAGGATCACGCGCGTCGCGCCCACCAGGCTCACCGTGACCGAGGCGATGACCGCGCCGGCCGCCGTGCCCAGCCCCACCAGCAGCAGCAGCAGCGTGGCGTGCGGCGTGTCGAACCCCAGGGCCACGCCGGCCCAGGCCAGCACCAGGTAGCGCAGGTTGCCTGACACGCCCCAGAACAGCGTGGTGGTGGCCAGCGAGATCTGGCCCAGCTTGTCGTCCCACAGGCGCGCGTTGCACTGGCTGAAGTCGCGCACCAGCTCGGTGACGCGGCCCGCGAACGGCTCCAGCGGGGTCTCGGTGCGCGGGATGCGCAGGTTGAAGGCCGCCGCGATCGCGTACAGCAGCACCATGAACGCCACCGTCGCCTGAGCCGGCGTGTGGATGCCGAAGTCGATGAACGGCATCTGCACGGAGAGCAGGTACGGCGAGATGCGCGGGCCGATCAGCTGGCCGCCCAGTCCGACGCCCAGGATGATGGACAGGATCGTGAGCCCCTCGATCCAGCCGTTGGCCTTCACCAGCTGCGAGGTGGGCAGCAGCTCGGTGAGGATGCCGTACTTGGCCGGCGAGTAGGCGGCGGCGCCCAGGCCGACGAAGGCGTAGGCGATCAGCGGATGGCCGCCGTAGAGCATCATCAGGCACGCCACGACCTTCAAGGCGTTCCCGTAGAACATCACCCGGCCCTTCGGCACAGCGTCCGAGAATGCGCCCAGGAACGGCGCGAGCACCACGTAGAACAGCGCGAACATCGGCACGAGCGCCGTCCGTTGCCAGGCCGGCGCGCCGGCGCTTCTCAACATCTCGACGGCCGCAACGAACAACGCGTTGTCAGCCAGCGAGCTGAAGAACTGCGCCGACATGATGGTGTAGAAACCTCTTTTCATTCGTTCGGCATCGTCGGCGTCGAGGCCACCCAAGAGGCCCCGCGCCTGGGAAATCTCTCCGTAGGGCGAGCGGCTTTATAGCACGCGGGGCATTTCGCCCGCCCGGGCGCCCGGGCGCGTGGACAGCGGCGGGACGGCTGGCAGAATTCACGGATGCCCCGTCCCATCGAAGCCCTCATCCACACCGACGCCCTGGCCCACAACATCGGCCGGGCCCGCGAATCGGCCCCCGACGCCCGCGTCTGGGCCGTCGTCAAGGCCAACGCCTACGGCCACGGAATAGAACGAGCGTTCGATGGCCTCCGAGGAGCGGACGGCTTCGCGCTGCTCGATTTCGACGAGGCCGAACGCATCCGCGCGCTCGGCTGGCGCGGCCCCATCCTGATGCTGGAAGGCTGCTTCGAACAGCGCGACCTGGAGCTCTGCTCGCGCCTCGGGCTGTGGCACGCCGTGCACTGCGAGGAACAGATCGACTGGCTTGCCGAGCACAAGACCCACACACCGCACAGGGTCTTCCTGAAGCTCAACAGCGGCATGAACCGCCTGGGCTTCACGCCCACCGCCTTCCGCGGCGCGCGCGCCCGGCTGGAGCTGCTGCCCCAGGTGGACGAGATCTCGCTGATGACCCACTTCTCGGACGCCGACGGAGACCGCGGCGTGGCGCACCAGCTGGCCGTGTTCGAGGCCGTCACGTCGGACATGGCCGGCGAGCGCACGCTGGCCAACAGCGCGGCCACCCTGCGCCACGGCGCCGACGCGCTGGCCAAGGCGCCGCGCATCGCGGGCGACTGGGTGCGCGCCGGCATCATGAGCTACGGCAGCGCGCCCGACTACCCCGAGCGCACGATCGCCGACTGGAAGCTGCGCCCGGCGATGACGCTGCGCAGCAAGCTGATCGGCGTGCAGAACCTGCAGGCGGGCGACACCGTCGGCTACGGCAGCGCCTTCACGGCCGAGGGCCCGCTGCGCATCGGCGTGGTGGCCTGTGGCTACGCCGACGGCTATCCGCGCAGCGCGCCCACGGGCACGCCGGTACTGGTGAACGGCGTGCGCACGCGCGTCGTCGGCCGGGTGTCGATGGACATGATCACCGTCGACCTGGGCCCGGTGCCGGGCGCGGGCATCGGCTCGGAGGTCACGCTGTGGGGCAACGGCCCGAACGGCGCCGTGCTGCCCATCGACGAGATCGCCAGGCCGGCCGGCACGATCGGCTACGAGCTGATGTGCGCGCTCGCGCCGCGCGTGCCGGTGACGGTCGCCGCGTAGTCAGCCGCGAACGTCGGTGACCGGGTTCGCGCCATAGTCGTCGCGTTCCAGCAGCGCGATGACCTTGGCCGCGGCGGTGGCCGGGCTATCGAGCGCACCGCTGCTGTGGAAGCCGGCGAACGTGTCCTGCGCGGCGAAGCGCCCCGGGTCGGCGCCGCGCAGCTGCTTCTGCATGTCGGTGTCGATGATGCCCGGCGCGACCGACGCCACGCGCGCGCCGTGCGGCCGCGCCTGTTCCTCGAGCGCCAGCGCGCGGGCGAAGTGGTCGAGGCCGGCCTTCTGCGCGCAGTAAGCGGCGGCGCCGGCCATCGGGCGGCGGCCCAGGCCGGAAGAGACGAACAGCACGCGCCGGTCGGCACCGGCCCAGTGGCCGGTGGCGCGCAGGAACGCCGCGGTGAGCGCCACCGGCGCCTCCAGGCCGATGCGCAGGCTGCGCGCCAGCTCGCCCGGCGCGCCGTCGGCCACGTCGCAGGGCTCGCTCATCATCGCGGCGTTGTGGATGAGGCGCACGCGGGCCGGCAGGGCGCCGGCACCCCGGCGTTCGAAGTCCGACAGCCACGCCGCCAGGCGTTCGGCCAGCGGCAGCGGATCGGACAGGTCGGCCGGCCATTGCTCCAGGCCGCCCGCGCCCGTGGCCGCGAGCTCGGCGGACTGCCCGCGCGACAGCCCCAGCACGAACGCGCCGCCCGCCAGGTACTGCGCGGCCATCGCCTGGCCCAGGCCGCGCGACGCGCCGGTGATGATGGCGAGGGTGCGCATGGTCACGCGGCGCGGCGGAACGCGGCCAGCAGCGAGCCGGCGACGATGAACAGCCCGCCGAAGCAGCGGTTCATGATGCGCACGTGGTGCGGCTCGTTCAGCGCGCGCAGCACCTTGGCCGCGAGCGCCACGTAGCCCGCCATCACCACCAGGTCGGTGAACGACAGCGACAGCGCGATGATCACGTACTGGGGCAGCAGCGGGCGGCCCAGGTCGATGAAGCTGGGCACCACCGCCAGCATGAACACCGTGGCCTTCGGGTTGGTGGCGTTGATCGCCCAGCCGCGCATGATCAGCTGCCCGCGGCTCAGCACGGGCGCGTCGTCGGCCGCCGCGACCAGGGGCTTGTCGCTGGCGCGCCATTGCGAGATGCCGATCCACACGAGGTAGGCCGCGCCGCAGAACTTCAGCACCGTGAACAAGGTGTCGGAGGCGGCGATGACCGCGCCGAGCCCGGCGGCGACGATCGCCACCTGCGTCCAGATGCCCAGCACCAGGCCCGCGACCATGGAATAGCCGCGCCAGAAGCCGTGGTTCAGGCCGGCGGTCATCGAGGCGATCGCGCCCGGGCCGGGCGACAGGCTGATCGCCCAGCAGGCGAGGAAGAAGGTGATCCAGGTGGCGAGGGTCATCAGGCTTCCCTCCGCCTGTCGGCTGCGGTGCGAGCACCTTCGGGCGGCCGGGCGGCGCATGCGGGCTCCCCGAGCGCCAGGTTGTAGGTGAGGTACACGTCGTCGCGCTCCCAGCCCTCCGATTCGTAGAGCGCCTGCGCCCGCGTGTTGGTGCGCGCCGTCGTGAGGTCCAGCCGCACCGCGCCCGCGGCGCGGCCGAAGTCCCGCGCGGCCCGCATCAGGGCCCGGCCGACGCCGCCGCGGCGCGCGTCCGGATCCACGAACAGGTCGTACAGCACGAAGATGCGCGCCGCGGCCACCGAGCACCAGCCGGGATAGAGCTGGCAGAAGCCCAGCAGCTGGCCGTCGGCCTGCGCCACCAGGATCGTGGATTCGCGCCGCTCCATGCGGTCGGCGAGGAAGGCGCTGGCGAGCGCGATGTCGCCCGGCTGCTCGTAGAAGCGGCGGTAGGCGTCGTACAGCGGAGCCAGCGCGTCGAGGTCGTCGGGGCTGGCGTGGCGGATGGTCAGGTCGGTCATCGCGCGATCTTAGGCCCGCGCGATCCAGCCACGGAACGCCAGCCCCGCGTAGAACACGCGCGTGCCCGAGAAGCCGGCCTGCGCGAGCAGCGCCTCCTCGTCGTCGGGGCCCAGCAGCGGCAGGCTGGTGCCGATCACCTGAGCGGCGCGGCGCGTGTTCTCCGGGGCAACGCCCGAGGCGACGGCGAACGCGACGTAGCGCGAGAGCCACAGCGGCTGCTCCTCGGGCGACTGCGGAAAGCTCATGTGCGCCATCACGAACGGCGCGCCCGGCTTCAGGCGCCGGTGGATCTCGCGCAGCGTGGACAGGCGCTGGGCGTGCGGCACGAAGTGCATGGTCAGCAGGCAGGTGGCCGCGTCGCAGGGGCCTTCCGGCGCTGTGTCCACGTAGCCCTCGTGGAAGGCGACGCGCTCCGCCAGCGGGCCCAGCGTGGCGCGCGCCATCTGCAGCATCGGCGCCGACGGGTCGACGCCCACGAAGCGCCAGTCGGCATGCGCCTGCGCCATCGCGTTCAGCTCCACGCCGCCGCCGGCGCCCACCACCAGCACCGTGGCTGGCCCCCGCGCCGCCTCGGCCACCAGCAGCGTGACCATCTTCTGCAGGTCGTCCCAGCCCGGAACAAGGCGCCGCGTGCGATCGGCGTAGGACGCGATGGCGGCCGCGTCGTCGAAGGCGGCCTGCGGGTCGGGTTGCGGGGCGGGGTCGTGTTCGGGTTGGCTCATGCGGGCAAGTCTACGAGGGTAGCGGCCATCGCGCCGAATGCCGCCTGGAGACGCCACACGCGCATCGGCGGGAAATCGGGGAATTTTCCGGGCTGTGTATTTGAACAGTAGGCGACAATGGGGCCATGGCTGCTCCCAAGACCGTCTACACCTGCTCCGCCTGCGGCGGCACCAACCCGAAGTGGCTGGGGCAGTGCCCACACTGCACCGCCTGGAACACGCTGGAGGAAGGCGTGGGCGAGCCCTCGGGCGGCGCCTCGAAGAACCGCTTCCAGTCGCTCGCCAGGAGCCAGCCGGTGGCCACGCTGGCCGACATCGACGCCACCGACGTCGCCCGCACGTCCACCGGCATCGAGGAGCTCGATCGCGTGCTGGGCGGCGGCATCGTGGCCGGCGGCGTGGTGCTGATCGGCGGCGACCCGGGCATCGGCAAGAGCACGCTGCTGCTCCAGGCCATCGACGCGCTGGCCGTGCGCATGAAGGTGCTCTACGTCACCGGCGAGGAGTCGAGCGCGCAGGTGGCGCTGCGCTCGCGCCGCCTCGACCTCTCGGGCGCCAACGTGCGGGTGCTCGCCGAGATCAACCTCGAGCGCATCCTGGCCACCCTCTCGTCGGAGCAGCCGGCGTTCTGCGTCATCGACTCCATCCAGACGCTGTACTCCGACCAGCTCACATCGGCGCCCGGCTCGGTGGCGCAGGTGCGCGAATGCTCGGCCCAGCTCACGCGCACCGCCAAGTCGGGCGGCTGCACCATCGTGCTGGTGGGCCACGTCACCAAGGACGGCAGCCTGGCCGGGCCGCGCGTGCTGGAGCACATCGTCGACACGGTGCTGTACTTCGAGGGCGACACGCACTCCAGCTTCCGCCTGGTGCGCGCGTTCAAGAACCGCTTCGGCGCGGTCAACGAGATCGGCGTGTTCGCCATGACCGAGCGCGGGCTCAAGGGCGTGGCCAACCCGAGCGCCATCTTCCTGTCCACGCACGGCGAGCCGGTGCCGGGCAGCTGTGTGCTGGTCACGCTGGAGGGCACCCGGCCCATGCTGGTGGAGATCCAGGCGCTGGTCGACGCCGGCGGCCCCAGTCCGCGCCGGTTGTCGGTGGGCCTGGATCGCGACCGCCTGGCCATGTTGCTGGCGGTGCTGCATCGGCACGCGGGCGTGTCCACCGGCGACCAGGACGTGTTCGTCAACGCGGTGGGCGGCGTGCGCATCAGCGAGCCCGCGGCCGACCTGGCGGTGCTGCTGGCCATCCAGAGCTCCATCCGCAACCGCGCCTTGCCGCGCGGCTTCCTGGCCTTCGGCGAGGTGGGCCTGGCCGGCGAGGTGCGGCCGGCGCCGCGCGGCCAGGATCGGCTGAAGGAGGCCGCCAAGCTGGGCTTCTCGGTGGCCATCGTGCCCAAGGCCAACGCGCCGAAGAAGCCCGTCGAAGGGCTCACCATCCACGCGGTGGAGCGCATCGAGGAGGCCATCGAGGTGCTGCGCGGGCTCTGAAGAACCTGTGAACGAATCCGACACGCCCGCTCGTCCCGCCAAAACGCGCCCGCTCTGCGTTGCAAATGCTCGCGGTAGCCCGAGCTACACGGCTGTGCTTTGCGCCTTGATCGGACACGTTTTGACGGCCCGCTCGGACGCGCCGGATCCATTCACAGGTTCTGAGCCGCGCGCCGGGCACCGGCGGCGTCAGAACGTGTTGGCGACGTCCGACCGGGCGGGCGCCGGCGCCGCCGGCACCGCGCGCAGCAGCGCCCACAGCGAGTAGGCGCCGATCACCGTGCCGATGGGAAAGTTCAGCAGCGCGAGGACGCTGAAGATGATGGTGAGCACCCGGCCGCCGGCGCTGCCGTTCAGCAGCATCGCGGCGCCCGCGATCTCCAGCGCGGCCAGGCCGATGAAGAAGAACAGGAAGGTGGCGCCGAGGCCGCCGATCAGCGCGAGCACGCCCGTGGCCTGCGCGTCGTGCGCGGCGCCCACCACGAACGCGCCGAACGCGCCGAAGGCCAGGCCGATGAACAGCAGCGTGCACGCCGCGAGCGCGCCCATGACGATATGCAACCAGGCGGCGACGCGGACGTGGGTATCGATGGGCATGCTGGCTCCAGTGGTGGGCGAGAAGGAGCGCCACGAACACAAGGCGCCCAAGCGTGCGTATGCTAGCGGGACAGCCCGCCGATGACATCCCTCCAAATGACGACCTCCCGCATCGCCATCGTCTCCGACATCCACGGCAACCTGCCGGCGCTGGAGTGCGTGTGGGCAGAGATCGAACGCGAGCGGCCCGGGCTCGTCGTCAACCTGGGCGACATCGCCTCCGGCCCCCTGTGGCCGCGCGAAACGGTGCAGTGGCTGATGGCCCGCGCGGCCGCCGAGCCCGCGCGCTGGCTCACCATCGCCGGCAACCACGAACGCCAGGCGCTGGCGGCCGACGTCTCGCGCATGGGCGCGTCGGACGCGTACGCGGCGCGCGCGCTGGGCCCGGCCGAGCGCGCGTGGCTGGCCGCGCTGCCCGCCATGCGCTGGCTCGCCGACGACGTGCTGCTGTGCCATGGCACGCCCGCCAGCGACCTGGTCTATTTCATGGAGACGGTCATCCCGAGCTTCGGCCTCGACGGCCAACGCGGCGTGCGGGCGGCCAGCGGGGCCGAGCTCGCCGCGCGCGCCGCAGAGATGCCCGCGGGCGATGCCCGCGGCGGCCTGTCCGCGTCGCTGATCCTGTGCGGCCACACCCACGTGGCGCGCGCGATGGCGGTGCCCGCCGGGCCGCTGGTGGTCAACCCGGGAAGCGTCGGCCTGCAGGCCTACGACGACACCCACCCCCACCCGCACTGGATCGAGAACGGTTCGCCCGACGCCCGCTGGGCCCTGGTCGAACGCGACCGCCGCGGCGACTGGCACGTGCAGCTGCGCTCGACGCCCTACGACTGGCGCGCCGCCGCCTCGCGCGCGCAGGCCAACGGCCGCGGCGACTGGGCCGACGCGCTGGGCACCGGCTTCGTCGGGCGCACGGAGGATTCAGCCGGCTAAGCGCCGCGCGATCTCGTACGTCGCGATCGCGCACGCGGCGGCCACGTTCATCGACGAGTTGTGCCCGCGCATGGGAATGTGCACGGTGGCGTCGGAGGCGTCCAGCAAGGCCTGGCAGACGCCGGCGTCCTCGGCGCCGAGCACCAGGCAGACCCGGTCGCCCGGCGCGACCGGCAGCGTGTCGAGCGCGACGCTGCGCGTGCTCAGCTCCAGGCTCACGACACGCCAGCCCTGGCCCTTGAGCGCGGCGACCACCGCCAGCGGATCGGCGTCGTACGACCAGGCCACGTGGCGCTCGGCCGAGCGCGAGGTCTTGCGGATCTTCGGATCGGGCGGCACCGGCGAGGCGCCCGACAGGTGGACATGTTCGACGCCCAGCGCGTCCGCCAGCCGGAACAACGCCCCCACGTTGGCCGCGATGCCCACGTCGTGCGCCAGCAGGCGCAGGGGCAGCGCGCCGACCCCCCGGTGGCTGGAATGATCGAGCTGGAGGTTGGCTGGCGACGTCACTGCCGGGATTCTGCAGGACGCGCCGGCCGCAAGACTCGTAGAATTCTGGTTTTCCCCATTTTTCTCGAGGCACTCCCATGGGCATGGACGATCGCGACGGCAAGATCTGGATGGACGGCAAGCTCGTCGACTGGCGCGACGCCAAGATCCACGTCCTCACCCACACGCTGCACTACGGCTGCGGCGCCTTCGAGGGCGTGCGCGCCTACAACACGGCCAACGGCCCAGCCATCTTCCGCCTGCGCGAGCACACCGAGCGGCTGTTCAACTCGGCCAAGATCCTGCGCATGAAGATCCCGTTCACGATCGAGGAAGTGATGGATGCCCAGCGCGCCGTCGTCCGCGAGAACAAGCTCGAAAGCGGCTACCTGCGCCCGCTCACCTGGATCGGCTCCGAGAAGCTGGGCGTCAGCCCCAAGGGCAACACGATCCACCTGATGGTCGCGGCCTGGGCCTGGGGCGCCTACCTGGGCGAGGAAGGCCTGAAGCGCGGCATCCGCGTCAAGACGTCGAGCTACACGCGCCACCACGTCAACATCACGATGACGCAGGCCAAGGCCGTCTCCAACTACACCAACTCCATCCTGGCCAACACGGAAGCCGTGGACGACGGCTACGACGAGGCCCTGCTGCTGGACGCGAGCGGCTTCGTGTCGGAAGGCGCGGGCGAGAACATCTTCGTGATCAAGAACGGCGTGGTCTACACGCCCGACCTGTCGGCCGGCGCGCTCAACGGCATCACGCGCAACACCGTGTTCGCGATCTGCCAGGATCTCGGCCTGAAGGTGGTGGAAAAGCGCATCACGCGCGACGAGGTCTACATCGCCGACGAGGCCTTCTTCACCGGCACCGCCGCCGAGGTGACGCCGATCCGCGAGCTCGACCGCATCGAGCTGGGCCAGGGCTCGCGCGGCCCGATCACCGAGAAGATCCAGTCCGCGTTCTTCGACATCGTCAACGGCCGCAACCCGAAGTACTCCGAATGGCTGACCGCCGTTTGATCAAGAAGTTTCCCGAGAACACGAGCACGCAATGACCGATAAAACGTCCGCCGTCGTCGAAGTGACCGCAACCGACCTGCAAGGCCCCGGCGTCGTCTTCTGCCCCAACCCGAAGATGCCGCTGTGGAGCAGCCACCCCAAGGTCTTCATCGACCTGAGCCATGAAGGCCGGGGCCGCTGCCCGTACTGCGGCACCACCTACCAGCTCGCCGCCGGCGTCAAGATCGCGGCAGGCCATTGACCAGGGGCGCCGGCAACCTCCCGCCGGCGCCGACCGCTGACGCCGCCGCGGCCGGGGCGTCGGCGCCCACGCTCGACCAGGTGCGCGCGCTGGCCTACGCCGCGCTTCTGGACCACGCCCGCCGCAGCGACCACGCCCACGCGCTGGCCACGCTCGTGCGCGCGCTGGCCGCGCTGACCGGGGCCGAATGCTGGTTGTGGCCGCTGCCGCCCGACGGCAGCCTGTCGATGCCGCCCATCCATGCGCGCCCGGCCGTGCTGGCGCCCGTCTCGGTGACGTCGCCGCCGCTGCACACCGCCTGGCCGTGCAGCCACTCCGGCACCCTGGTGGGCGAGTTGCGCATGCCGCTGCCCGCCGGCCTGGATCACGGCGAGTGGGGCGATCGCCTGGCCCCCGCGCGCGACACCGCCGCCGCGCTGCTGGCCGGCCTCATCGAGCACGCCGGCCACGCGCTGCCCGGCTCGCTGGCGCTGCAACGCACCGCCATGCACGAGGCCGGCACCTACGTGTGGGAATGGGATCTCCAGACCGACGTGCTGGGCGACATCGACGAGGGCGAGCTGATCCTCGGCTACCCGCGCAACACGCTGGGCAACACGCAGGCCGACTGGGATCGCCTGGTGCATCCCGACGACCGGGCCATCATCGACAAGGCGTACGACGCCCACGTGCGCGGCGCCGAGCCGATGTACCGCGCCGTCTACCGCGCCCGCGCCGCCGACGGCGACTGGCGCTGGATCGAGGAGCGCGGCCGCATCGTCGAATGGGACCGGCTGGGCCGCCCCAGGCGCATGTTCGGCACGCAGACCGACGCGACCCTGCTGCGCGAGCTCGAACAGGCACAGCGCGATCGCCTCGCCGCAGAGGCGGCCAACAGCGCCAAGACGATGTTCCTCTCGCGCATCAGCCACGAGCTGCGCACGCCGCTCAACGCGGTGCTGGGCTTCGCGCAGCTGCTCGGCACCGACCCCGCGCTCGCCCGCCTGCCTGCACAGCGCCAGCAGGTGCGCCTGATCCACGAGGCCGGCGACCACCTGCTGGCGATGATCGGCGATCTGTTGGACCTGTCGCTGGCCGAGGCCGCGCACCTGCCCATCCACCTGCAGAACGTGGCGCTGGCGCCGCTGCTGGACTCGTGCACGGCCTGGTGCCGCCCGCAGGCCGACGCCGCAAGCGTGAGCGTGCGCTGCGAGGATCCGGACGCGGGCGCCGCGCTGTCGCACGGCCAGGCCGTCGTGCGCGCCGACCCCACGCGGCTGCGCCAGGTGCTGACCAACCTCCTCAGCAACGCCGTCAAGTACAACCGCAAGGGCGGCCACGTGACGCTGCGCGCGCAGGCGGTCGGCGACGAGTGGCACATCGAGGTGCAGGACACCGGCCACGGCATCAGCCCCGCCGACCGCGCGCGCCTGTTCCAGCCCTTCAACCGCCTCGGCCGCGAGGCCTCGGGGATCTCGGGCGCCGGCCTGGGCCTGGCGTTGTCGCAATCGCTCACCCAGCTGATGGGCGGGCGCATCACCGCGGAAAGCGTGCTGGGCGTGGGCTCGGTGTTCCGGGTCAGCCTGCCGGCTGCCTAGCGACCGGCGTCGGCCAGCGCGCGCAGCGCCATCATCTGGGTGGCGATCGGCGTGGGCAGCGGCTTCACGCCTTCCATCACCTCGCCGATGTAGGCCGCGGTCGATGCGGGATCGATCGCGCGCGGCAGGTCGGGCAGCGCCACGAGCGAGCCGCCCTGCGCCGGCACGGACAACGCGGGTTGCTCCACGCCGTCCAGGAACGCGGTGAGCTTCGGGCAGCGCCGCGCGTCGGCCACCGGCTCGCCCTCGGTGCCGCGCATCAGCAGCGCCGTGGCCTTCGTCAGCGCCAGGAACTCGCCCAGGCTGGCGGCGTACTCGGGGTGCGTGTGGTTGACGGCGCGCACCACGTTGCGCGCCAGGCCCAGCGCGGGCAACAGCTTGGCCAGCGAATGCGCCGGGTTGCGCAGGCCGATCAGGCGGCGCAGCGCGAGCACCCGCGCCAGCGGCGGGTGCAGGTCGCCGGTGGCGATGAAGGCCGGAGCGCCGGCAGCCCAGCGCGCGGCCACGCCGGCGGCGTCGCGCACCGGCGGCAGCCCGAGGGCCTCGAAGATGGCGGCGGTGGTGACGCGGCCGGGGTCTTCCTCCAGCCCGTGCACCAGCACCGGCAGGCCTTCGCGCGCCAGTTGCAGCGCGAGCAGCGGTACGAGGTTGGGCAGCTTGCGCGCGCCGTTGTACGACGGCAGCACCACGGCGCCGGCCGCGGGCGGGGCGGGCAGCGACAGCAGGCGCGGCGCGACCGCGTCCATGAAGCCGGCGAGTTCCTCGGGCGTCTCGCCCTTGATGCGCATCGCGATGGCGAACGCGCCGGCCTCGATGTCGCTCACCCGGCCATCGAGCAGGCGCGCCATCAGGTCGGCGGACTGCTCGCGCGTGAGCGATCGCGCGCCGTCCTTGCCACGGCCGATCTCGCGCAGGTAGGGGGCGATGGTCATGCCGCCATTGTGGCGGGTCCCCGGCGCGGATCCTGCGACTTCGCGCAGGACGGCGGCTTGTCAGCGCTTCGCCTCCTCGCGCTTCATCGCGACGTACTCGGCCTTGTCCAACTCGTGGAGCTGGCGCGGGTAGCGCTCGGTGGCGTCGAACCAGCTGGACAGGCGCTGCTCGAGCTGCGCAGGCGCCGGAGCGGCCACGTAGTCGTCGATGGCCAGGTAGTAGCGCATCGTGTTGCGCTCGACGAGGCCGCGCACGCCGCCCACGTAGGTCGGCTTGCCGTCGCCGTCCTGGCCGGCGACGCTGAAGCCCACCTTGTCGGCGCCCGCGGTGGACAGGTAGGCGTTCATCGCCACCTTCGCGGTGAAGCCGAAGCCGTAGGCGTAGCTCATGTGCAGCATCGTGTGCGCGGCGTCCAGCGGCGCGGCCTCCACGGCGATGCGGTAGTCCCTGGTGCCCAGCGGGCCGTCGCCGGAGGTGAGCTCGGTCCTGAGGTAGTCGGCGCCGTCGGCCATCGGCTTGTAGTCGAAGTGCAGCTTGTAGGCGTCGTCGACGGGCTGGTCGTACTTGCGGCCCAGCGCCATGTCCAGGCCCGCGGGCAGGGCGTGGCACATCTTCACGTTCAGGTGCAGGATGAGGATGCCGCACCAGTTCTGCGTGCCTTCCAGGCCCTTCTGCACGGCCGCATACGGCTGGTCGACGCGCGCGTAGACCTCGCCCTCGAGGCGGTCGGAGGTCTGCGTGGACTGCAGCACCAGCGGCCGGCCATACGCGTTGTGCGCCAGCTTGTCTTGCAGCGCGTCGAAGCGTGCATGGAGCGCGGCCGCGTCCTGCGCGTGCGCCGCGCCCGCGAGCAGCGCGCACAGCGCCAGCGTCGGCCCGAGCCGGCGGTTCGCCGGGGCGTGAACGGATCGTCGTTGCGAGTTCATAGCCAATATTCCCACATCCCGGCGGCAAATTCCTGCAGGCGTTTCGTGAGTCCCCGATGCGACCATTGTTCCAGCGTCAGGGGCTGGGACTGCTTAAGGTCGCCCTGGAACGCCGCGCGCATCTGGTCGCCGAAGCTCGCGCTGAGCACGACGGCGTCGATCTCGTCGTTGTGCAGGAAGCTGCGCCAGTCGAGGTTGGTGGAGCCCACCGCGCTCCACACGCCGTCGATCAGCGTGGTCTTCGCGTGCAGCAGCGCGCCCTGGCGCTCGTAGATCTTCACGCCGGCCTCCAGCATGTCGCCGTAGTGGCGGCGGCCAGCGCTCATCACCAGCCACGAGTCGCTGACGCCGGGCAGCAGGATCTGCACGTCGACGCCGCGCCGGGCCGCATCCTTGATCGCGCCCAGCAGCTGCGGGTCGGGATCGAAATAGGCGTTGGCCAGCAGGATCGACGTCGACGAGCTGCGGACGGCCGACACCAGCGTCGCGTAGATCTGGCTGGAGGGCTCGGTGGACGTGCCGCCGATCGCGCGCACGACGACGTCGCCCTGGCGGCCGATCTCCGGGAAATAGTTCGCGCTGGCCATGGGCTTGCCCTTCTGGCGCGCCCAGGTGTCCATGAACAGCTTCTGGAAGTCGGCCACGACAGGGCCGTCGATCTGCAGGTCGGTGTCGCGCCACGGCACCTTCTGGCCATGGCCCGGTTCCTCCTTGGACTGCTGGCTGAACGAGCCGCCCGAGTAGACGCTGCTGATGTTGATGCCGCCGACGAAGGCCGTGCGGCCGTCGATGATGGTCAGCTTGCGGTGGTCGCGCTGGTTGACATCCCAGCCGGTGCGCGCCTTCCGAGGATCCACGGGATTGAACTGCAGCGTGTTGACGCCGGCGGCGGCGAGATCATCGAAGTAGGCCTTGGGGGTGCCGAGCGAGCCGACGCCGTCGTAGATCAGGTTGACGGCGACACCGCGCGCCGACGCCGCCTTCAGCTCCTTGGCGAAGCGCTGGCCGACCTCGTCGTCCTCGATGATGTAGCTCTCCATGTCGATGGAGCTGGCGGCCGCGGCCATCCCGGCGTACAGCGCCTGGTAGGTGGACGGGCCGTCCTGCAGCAGCGCCACCTTGTTGCCCGCCGACAGCGGCGAGCCCACGATCTCCTGCTCGAACGCGAGGTGGCGCTCGAAGATGTCGGTGTCCTCGCCCGCCGCCTGCAGGCGCGCGAGCACGCGCTTCTGCGCATCGGGCGACAGCGGGCCGCGCGGGCCGTCGATTCGCACGCCCGCGGTCCCCGCGGCCTCGGCGTCGTCGGGCACGATCGTCGGCAGCGCGCTGCAGGCGGCCAGCAGCGCGAGCGCGCAGGCGCTGGCGGCGCGAGCCAGGAACGGGGGAACGATGGGCATTGTTGTTGTCGGGTCGAGTGGAATGCCGGCTGGCAAAGGGCGGCAGGCAACCCGTGTGCCCAGCAGCAACGGGGCCTCCTTACAATGCCGGGTATGCAGGCCAACCCTTCCCGCGAGCGCGAATTCATCCTCCGGCTGTCGTGCCGCGACACCAAGGGCATCGTCCATGCCGTCTCGGGGCTGCTGTTCCAGGCCGGCTGCAACATCATCGACTCGCAGCAGTTCGGCGACCTGATCGGCCCCGGCGCCACCGGCCGCTTCTTCATGCGCGTGCATTTCGAGGCACCGCCGCAGCTGGCCGACGTGGCCACGCTGGACCGCATGCTGTCCAACGTGACGCAGCAGTTCGAGATGGAGTCGCAGCTGCATTCGCTGGCGCGCCGCCCGCGCGTGCTGCTGATGGTGAGCCAGCACGGCCACTGCCTGAACGACTTGCTGTTTCGCTGGCACAGCGGCCAGTTGGACATCGACATCCCGGCCATCGTCTCCAACCACACCACGTTCGCCGACCTCGCCGCCAGCTACGGCCTGCCGTTCCACCACCTGCCGCTGGCCCCGGGCGCCGGCGCCGAGGCCAAGCGCGCGCAGGAGCAGCGCGTGCAGGCCATCGTGGACGAACACGGCGTCGACCTGGTGGTGCTCGCGCGCTACATGCAGATCCTGTCGCCCGAGCTGTGCGCCGCGCTCGACAACCGCGCCATCAACATCCACCACAGCTTCCTGCCCAGCTTCAAGGGCGCCAAGCCGTACTACCAGGCGCACGACCGCGGCGTGAAGCTGATCGGCGCCACCGCGCACTACGTCACCGCCGACCTGGACGAAGGCCCGATCATCGAGCAGGACGTCGAGCGCGTGGACCACACGCTGACGCCCGAGGACATCACGGCCATCGGCCGCGACGTCGAGTGCGTCGTCCTGGCGCGCGCCGTGCGCTGGCACGTGGAGCACCGCGTGCTGCGCAACGGCCGCAAGACCGTCGTGTTCAACTGACCCAACGGAACCCCCGCCGCATGTCCAACCCGAAGGCCCGCGCGGCCGCCCTCCATGCCTCGCCCGAGGACGCCGAGACCCAGTTCTACGAGGCCGTGCGCGACGGCGACCTCGACCGGCTGATGGCCGTCTGGGCCGACGACGACGACGTGGTCTGCGTGCATCCCGGCGGCGCCCGCATGGTGGGCCCGCAGGCGGTGCGCGCGGCGTTCGAGGCGATCTTCGCCAACGGGTCCATCGCGGTCCACCCCGAGCACGTCAAGCGCATCCACGCGATGGGCAGCGCGGTGCACAGCGTGCTCGAGCGCATCGACGTGGTCACGGTGGAAGGCCCGCGCACCGGCTGGATCGTCGCCACCAACGTCTACGTGAAGACCGGCGAGGGCTGGCGCATGGTCGCGCACCACGCGAGCCCGGGCGCGCCCGACGAGATTCCCGAGATCGCCGACACGCCGTCGGTGCTGCACTAGGGACTAGGCATAACGATTGCTCGGCGCGATCATCCGAATTCGCCGAGATCCCGAGATGTCAGCCGTGCTGCCGCCCCTCAACTCCGCCGCCTCGCACCGCGCCCCCTGGTGGCTGCCGGGCGGGCACCTGCAGACCATCTGGCCGTCTCTGTTCTCGCGCGCGACCATCGGCGAGGAGCCGCGGTTCCGGCGCGAGCGATGGACGACGCCCGACCAGGACTTCATCGACGTCGACTTCCTGGCCGACCCGCCCGACGCCGACGCCGCGCGCCCGCTGCTGGTGCTGTTTCACGGCCTCGAGGGGTCGTCGAAGAGCGGCTACGCCAAGGCCTTCGCCTGCCTCGCGCGCGACCAGGGCTGGTCGTACGCCGTGCCGCACTTCCGCGGCTGCTCCGGCGAGCTGAACCTCGCCCCGCGCGCCTACCACTCGGGCGACTACCAAGAGGTGGAATGGATCCTCCAGCGCCTGGCCGAACGCCGCGGCGGGCCGGTGCTGGCGGTGGGCATCTCGCTGGGCGGCAACATGCTGCTGCGCTGGGCCGAGGAATCGGGCGCGTCCGCCGCCAGCAAGGCCCAGGCCGTGGCCGCCGTGTGCTCGCCCGTCGACCTGGCCGCCGGCGGCCACGCCATCGGCAAGGGCTTCGGCCTGTACACCTACACGCGCATGTTCCTGGGCACGATGAAGCCCAAGGCGCTGGCCAAGCTGCGCCAGCACCCGGGCCTGTTCGACGAGGAACGCCTGCGCGCCGCGCGCACCCTCTACGAGTTCGACAACGTGTTCACCGCGCCGCTGCACGGCTTCCGCGACACGGACGACTACTGGACGCGCGCGTCGGCCAAGCCGCGGCTGTCCGACATCCGCATCCCGGCACTGGTGCTCAACGCGCTGAACGACCCGTTCGTGCCGGGCGAGTCGCTGCCGAAGCAGTCCGAGGTCGGGTCCCACGTCACGCTGTGGCAGCCGCCGCACGGCGGCCACGTGGGGTTCGCCGACGGCAAGCTGCCGCCCGGCGTGGCCTTGACGATGCCCACCTCGGTGTTCGGCTGGCTCAAGGGCCACCACCACTAGGAGACCGCATGGACGACATGGTTCGCGCCGCCCTGAAGAAGTGGCCCAACGTGCCGGCCTGCACCGGCTGGCTGGCACTGGACGCGCGCGGCGACTGGTACATGCGCGACGACCGCACGCAGGCGGCCGGCGCCTTTCCGCTGGCCAAGGGCAGTCGCATCGAGCACCGCCAGCTGCGCGAGTTCATCGAGCGCAACTACGAGGGCGCGCCCGATGGCGCCTGGTATTTCCAGAACGGCCCGCAGCGCGTCTACGTGGAGCTGGAGGCCGCCCCGCACGTGTGGCGCCTGGCCGCCCGCACCGGCGCCGCGCCCGAGGTGCGCTCGCACACGGGCCAGGGGGTGGCGGTGGAGTCGGCCTGGTGCGACGAGCGCGGGCGCCTGTTCCTGGCCACCGACGGCGGCTTCGGCCTCGTGCACACGCAGGACATGGAGGCCGCCGCCGACGCCGTCGAAGCCGGCCTCTGGTCGCCCGAGTCGCTGCATTTCGACGCGATGCCGGCGCGCTTCGGCTTCTGCCTGAGCCCCGCGGCGAAGTGGGAGGGCCACCCGCCGCGAGAGACGGTGCACGCCGGCTGAGCCCATGAAAGAAGCCGCCCGCGGGCGGCTTCTTCGTCCGCGTGCCGCGCCTTACTTCGACGCGGCGGAGGCGGGCGCGCTGGCCGCGCCCGAGGCCGCGGGTGCCGCCGGTTCGGCCAGCTTGCCGCCGCCGGCGTCGGCCATGTAGACCACCGCGCGGCCGACTTCGTAGTCGCTGAAGTCGCCGCCGCCCTGCGCGGGCATGCTGCCCTTGCCGTGCAGCGCCGACTGCAGCAGCGCGTCGTAGCCCTTGCCCACGCGCGGACCCCAGGCCGCGGCGTCGCCGAACTTGGGCGCGCCCAGCAGGCCAGCGGTGTGGCAGGTGGTGCACTGGGCCTCGAAGACCTGCTTGCCCGTCTTGGGCACGACGACGATGGACGCGTCGAACACCGCGTCGCTGGCCACCGGCGCGATGCGCGCGGCCACCGAGGAGGCGGTGTAGACCTCGCTGCCGGGCGACTTCTTGCTGTCCAGCGTGACGAACTGCGTGAGCATGATGATCACGAGCACGGGAACGATGATCGCGGCGGCTACCACGGTGATCAGCTGCTTCGGCGTCTTGATGCCGGATTCGTGTTCTGCGTCGTCGTGATGCTCTTCGCTCATGGATTCCTCGGGGCGCGGGCTGCAGGAAGGAGACCTTCGACCGGGGCGTGCATCCCTTGCGCGCACCCTCGGCCGTCAAACAAAAGCCGCGCGATTATAGGTTCGAAGAACTGGCGCCACCCCGACTTGCACCGTCCGGGTGCCCGGGGAAAAACCCCCGGATCGGGCCTTCGGCCGCCCAACGCAAAACGCCCGGTCAGCGACGAACCGGGCGTTGCGTGGACGGCGCGGATCAGGCCGCTTGCGGATCCGGCGAGGCCGGCGGCGCGACGCGGGCCGTCACGAGCGCGGTGACTTCCTTGCGGTAGCGATTGAGCTCCTGCACCGACACGAAGCTGCGTTCGAGCAGCAGGCTCATGTTGTGGAGGATGCGCTCGACGACCTTGTTCTCCCACACGGCGTCGAACTGGATCTGCTTGTCCAGCCAGCCTTCGAGCCATTGCGGATCGGGCACGCGGCTCTGGATGGTGTCGCGCGGGAACAGCGTGGCGTTCACGTGCAGGTTGGTCGGGTGCAGCGCCTGCGCGGTGCGGCGCGCGCTGGCCATCAGCACGCCCACCTTCGAGAACGCGGCCTTGGCCTCGTTGCCGAAGCGCGTGAGCGCCTTCTTCATATAGCGCAGGTAGGCGCCGCCGTGGCGGGCCTCGTCGCGCGCCAGCGTCTCGTAGATGTGCTTGATCACCGGCTCGGTGTGCCACTGCGCGGCGCGGCGGTACCAGTGGTTCAGGCGGATCTCGCCGCAGAAGTGCAGCATCAGGGTCTCGAGCGCCGGGGCCGGGTCGAACTCGAAGCGCACGGCGTGCAGTTCCTCCTCGGTGGGCACCAGCTCGGGACGGAAGCGGCGCAGGTACTCCATGAGCACCAGCGAATGCTTCTGCTCCTCGAAGAACCACACGCTCATGAACGCGCAGAAGTCGCTGTCGTCGCGGTTGTCGCGCAGGAACATCTCGGTGGCAGGCAACGCCGACCACTCGGTGATCGCGTTCATCTTGATGGTGGTGGCCTGCTCGTCGGTCAGTTGCGACGGGTCGAAGGAATCCCAGGGGATGTCCTTGTCCATGTCCCAACGGACGGCTTCGAGTTGTTTGAACAGTTCTGGGTACAGCATGCTGGCGTCAGTCTCCTGGCCCCCATTTTAGACGGTGCCAGGACTCGTTAGTGCGACAAAAGGCGGAGGATACCGAACGACTCTCGACTAGTCTTGCCAACAGCCTTGAGAAATCACGGTCAATTGGCGGGCTCGCCGGAGTTCCGTCGCCATTGCGCGACCGCCTCCTTCACGTCTACGAGCCCCACGAGCACGTGGATTCCGGGAACCCGCAACCCGTGCAGGGCCGGCGAGCCGCCGCCCGCCCAGATCGCGACCGATGCGGGCAGGCGCGCCCGAAGCTCGGCCAGCGCCGGCAACGCCTGCGCCGCCGCCAGGCTCTGCGAGAAGCTCAGGGCGACGACGTCGATGCGGTGCGCGGCAGCCGCGGCGACGATGTCGGCGATCGGGGTCTGCGTGCCCAGCGACAGGCAGCGGCAGGCCTCCAGCGTGAGCATCGCCTCGGCCATCAGCAGCCCCAGGCCGTGCGCCTCGCCGGGCACCGTCGTCAGCAACAGGCGCGGCGCGCGCGCCTCCAGGCCGGTCTGGAACGGCACCAGCGCGCTGCGCAGCACCGACTGCACCGCCTCGCTGTAGAGGTGCTCCTCGTAGACGGCGATGCGGCCGTCGAGCCAGGCATCGCCCACCGCCGCCGTCAGCGGCTCGATGCCGTCCACGACGAACGCGGCCAGCCCGGTGCGGGCCAGGCCCTGCGTGAGCCAGTGGCGCAGCGCCGCGGCCCCGCCGGTGCGCAGCGCGGCCAGGCCCTGGGCGACGTCGAGGACGCCCGACGCGGCCGTCCGCGCCGCCGGCGTGGCGGCCAGCCGGGCCAGCACGGCGTCGAGGTCGGCGGCCGGCAGCGCGAGCAGGCGGCCCGGACGCTGGCCGGCCAGCAGCGCGCGGCGGATCAGCACCAGGCGATCGACCACCGAACGCGGATAACGGCGATCGCCGGCGGCGTCGCGCAGGGGCATGGGAAAGCCGTAGCGACGTTCCCAGACGCGCAGGGTGTCCTTGCCCAGGCCGGTCTCGTGCTCGACGGCCGCGATCGACAGCAAGGGCTCGTCCGCCACACGCTCGTGCAACGCGACGGGTGAATCCGGAGAAGGGGGCGCTGACGTAGCCATGACATGCAAGCCGTGAAATTCACATTCGTCCAAACAGATTGTCCGGACGCTGCGAACCAATCCGATTGGAACGCAGAACTTGAATCTTGTCCTGGACATAGCAATCAGTCATTGGCAAAGTATCCGTTTGTGGCCGCCAACAATCCATTATTTGTCCTGGACAAAATGAATCGCCGCCGATTCCAGCATCCAGGTCGCGCGCGGCAAAACCCCCCTCGAACCGAGGTGGTTGACGCTGTCGCGGCAGGAACTTCGGGCGCAGAATCTGCTCTCAACAACAGTGCGAAGGCGGCGAGGCCGACGCACCGCCGCGCACGACGCGGCGCCTCGGCTGGTTTACTCGCTGCGCAGCCGCGTCGGATCTCCTTCGCAACGTCCCGAGCGCTTCTCCTCCTCCCTCCCTCCCTTGTTCGCTCAGGGGCGCTGCGCAGCGACATTTCTTCCCCGGCGCCCGCCAGGGGTCGCCTCGCGGCGGCCCCGGCAGGCGCCGAAAAGGGCACGCCGTGAGCCGCCCGCGCATCGCCGTCGTGGGCTCCGGCATCGCCGGACTGGGCGCCGCTCACCGCCTCGCGCCGCATTGCGAGGTCACCGTCTTCGAGGCCGACTCCCGGCTCGGCGGCCACGCCAACACCGTCGACGTCACCTTGCCGGGCCGCGATGGCGACGTCACCCACGGCGTCGACACCGGCTTCCTCGTCTTCAACGAACGCACCTATCCGCGCCTGATCGCCTTGTTCGCCGAGCTGGGCGTGGAGGTGTCGAAGTCGGAGATGACGTTCTCGGTGCAGGCGCCACGCCCCGACGGAAGCCAGCTGGAATGGAGCGGCACCAGCCTGAACACGGTGTTCGCCGATCGCGGCAACCTGCTGCGCCCGCGCTTCCACGGCATGCTGCTGGACCTGATGCGCTTCAACCGCCTCGCCACGGCGCTGGCGCGGCGCGGTGGCGATGCCGAGCTGGCGCAGCCGCTGGACGAGTTCCTCGCCGAGCACCGCTTCGGCAGCGCGTTCATCGACGACTACCTGCTGCCCATGATCGGCTGCATCTGGTCGTGCTCCACGGTTCAGATGCTGCGCTTCCCGGTGGGCACGCTGATCCGCTTCTGCCACAACCACGGGCTGCTGCAGGTGCGCGAGCGCCCCCAGTGGTTCACCGTGACCGGCGGCTCGCGCCAATACGTGGACAAGCTCGCGTCGCGCATCGGCCAGGTGCGCCTGAGCACGCCGGTGCTGGCCGTGGCGCGCGATCTCTCGCGCGAGGCCGGCTTCGGCGCCACGCATGGCGGGCGCGTGTCCGTGCGCACGCGCGAGGGCATCGAGTGGTTCGACGAGGCGGTGTTCGCCACGCACGCGCCGCAGACGCTGGCCATGCTCGCCGACGCCAGCGCCGATGAACGCCGCACGCTGGGCGCGATCGGCTACCAGGACAACGAGGCCGTGCTGCACACCGACGCGACGCTGCTGCCGCGCCGGCGCGCCGCCTGGGCCGCGTGGAACTACGAGCGCGACGGCATCGCCGGCAGCAACAGCCAGAACGTCTGCCTGCACTACCTGCTCAACCAGCTGCAGCCGCTGCCGTGGACGCAGCCGGTCATCGTGTCGCTGAATCCCCTGCACGCGCCGCGCGAGGACACCGTCCTGCGCCGCATCAACTACGCGCATCCGGTGTTCGACAACGACACCATCGCCGCGCAGGCGCGGTTGCCCACGCTGCAGGGCCTGTCGCACGCGTGGTTCTGCGGCGCCTGGACGGGCTACGGCTTCCACGAGGACGGCCTGAAGTCGGGCCAGCAGGTCGCCGACCGCCTCCTCGCGCGCATGGCCGCGCCGACGCCGGCTGGCGCGGACGCCGCGGCACTGCTCGAGGCCGCCTGATGCAGGCCGGCGCGACACCGCCGCGCGCGCGCATCGGCTTCGGCGAGGTGCGCCACCGGCGCCTGGCGCCCACCGAGCACGCGTTCGCCTACCCCACCTGCTTCCTGATGCTGCCGATGCGTTCGCTGCGGCGCCAGGCCGACGCCGTCCTCGCGCGCAATCGCCGCGCGCCGTTCGGCTTTCGCGACGCCGACCATGGCGACGGCCGCGCCGACAGCCTGGCCTGGCTCGAGGAGCTGCTGGCCGGCGCGGACATCGCCGACGCCGACGGCGAGGTGTGGCTGCACTGCATCCCGCGCATGTTCGGCTTCGCGTTCAAGCCGGTCAGCTTCTGGTACGCGCATCGCGCCGACGGCACGCTGGCGGCCATCGTCGTCGAGGTCAACAACACCTTCGGAGAACGCCACTGCTACCTGCTGGCCGGCGAGCGCGTGGAGTTCGGGCGCACGCTGTCGGCGGCGAAGGTGTTCCACGTGTCGCCGTTCTGCCAGACGCGCGGCGACTACGCGTTCCGCTTCATGCGCACCGACCTCGCGGCGCGCGACGAGCGCGGCCGCACCGCGGTGCGCGTGGAGCTGCACGTGGACGGCGCGCCGCTGCTGCTGACCAGCGTGTCGGGCCGCATCGAGCCGCTGACGTCGGCGGCCGTCCGCTTCGCGCTGTGGACGCTGCCGGCGATGACGCTGGTGATCGTGGCGCGCATCCATTGGCACGCGCTGAAGCTGTGGCTGAAGAAGCTGCCCATCGTCGGCAAGCCGGCGCCTCCGGCCGAACTCGTGAGCCGCGGCGGCACGGCGCCGGACCCGGCCGATCCCGCATCCCCGGCGCGGTTCTCCCCGACGACGGACCGCTCGACCTCGATCCAGAATCCGGCATGACTTCCGGAACGCTCCCCCCGTCAGCGGATGCCGGCGCCCGCGTCAAGACGGCGCGAATACCCGCCGCGGCGCGTGCCGCGCTGGCGCTGCTGCCCCGGCTGCAGGCGGGCACCCTCGTCGTGCGCACGCCCGACGGCGCCACGCACCTGGCCACGGGCGCCTCGCGGCCGGAGCTGCACGCCACGCTGGTCGTCCATCACTGGGCCCTGTTCGCCGCCACCATGCGCGCGGGCGACATCGGCTTCGCGGAGGGCTACCTGGCCGGACACTGGACGACGCCGCACCTGGCCGACCTGCTGCGCCTGCTGCTGGCCAACCGCGAGGTCGTCGAGAAGGCCATCTACGGCTCGTGGTGGGGCCAGCTGCTGCACCGCCTGCGGCACGCGCTGAACCGCAACACCCGCAACGGCAGCCGCCGCAACATCGCCGCTCACTACGACCTGGGCAACGCGTTCTACGCGCTGTGGCTGGACGAGACGATGAACTACTCCAGCGCGTGGTTCGACGGCGATTTCGCCAGGCCGCTGGCGCAGGCGCAGCAGGCCAAGCTGCGGCGGGCGATCGAGGCCACCGGCGTGCGTCCGGGCGAGCGCCTGCTGGAGATCGGCTGCGGCTGGGGCGCGGTGGCCGAGGCGGCCGCGCGCGAGGGCATCGACGTGATCGGCCTGACGCTGTCGAAGGAGCAGCTCGGGTGGGCGCAGGCGCGTCTCGCGCGCGCGTGCGTGGCGCAGCACGCGGAGCTGCGCCTGCAGGACTACCGCGACGTGCCCGACGGCCCGTTCGACGCGATCGTGTCCATCGAGATGTTCGAGGCCGTGGGCCGCGAGTACTGGGCCGCCTATTTCCAGACCGTGCACGGACAGCTGAAGGCCGGCGGCAAGGCCTGCATCCAGGCCATCGTGATCCGCGACGACCTGTTCGAACGCTATGCGAGTTCGGCCGACTTCATCCAGCGCTACGTGTTCCCCGGCGGCATGTTGCCCAGCGCCGCGCTGTTCGAGCGCCACGCCGCCGCCGCGGGCCTGCGCGTGGTCGACCGCTTCGGGTTCGGCCCCGACTACGCCGAGACGCTGCGCCGCTGGCGCCACGCGTTCCTCGCGCGCCTGGACGACGTGCTCCGCCTGGGCTTCGACGAGCGCTTCGTGCGCCTGTGGGAGTTCTATCTCGCGTACTGCGAGGCGGCCTTCGACGCGGCCAATACCGACGTCATCCAGTTCACGTTGCAGCGCGATTGAGAGTGGCTTGCGAGGCCGGCTCGACCGGTGGGAACCGGGAGCGCGAGGCCCGGATTGGCGCATGCTCGAGCAGCGCGCCATCCCCTCATAGAACGTGAATATAGCCCGGTTTTTCGAGCTTGGGGAGACTGGTCAAACCTTGGGTCGGGGCGCATAGTGGGTTCGTGCCGGCCGCAGAAGTCGACTGCAAGCGGACGGCACGGTCGACCCGGATGCACCCCTCCGGGCCATGTTCGCAACTCTCGCTTGAAAGGAGGCACTGATGAATCTGACGATCAGCGGCCATCATCTGGAAGTGACACCCGCCCTGCGCGAATACGTCCTGACCAAACTGGACAGGATCACGCGCCACTTCGACGCCGTCGTCGACGTGAACGTGTTGCTCACCGTGGAAAACCTCAAGGAAAAGGAACGTCGACAAAAAGCCGAAGTCACTCTCCACGTGAAGGGGAAGGACATCTTCGTCGAGCAGGCGCATGAAGACCTCTATGCCGCCGTCGACCAGTTGATGGACAAGCTGGATCGCCAGGTGGTTCGCCACAAGGACCGCCTGCAGGATCATCACCATGCGACCGGCAAACGCCACGTCGCCTCGGAAACGCCGCTGCCGAACTGAACGGCCGGACAAACCGACACAATCCATACAAGGCGGCCTCGAGGCCGCCTTGTTCGTTTGGGCTATGCTGCATCAGGGTCTTTCGTGGTGCATTCAAGCGCATCCCGGACGTGCCGATTCCCGATTCATGCCCTGGATTTCGTGAAATTGTTGCTGCGCCGCAGCAATCGCGAGCTCGCAGTGCGGCCGCTGCACCCGTGACGTGCGCACACGGTTTCCCGGTTCCTATAATCGTCTGTTCGATCCCGGAGACTCGCCGGGTGATTTTCCAGCCCGGGGACCACCGGGCGCCGCACGGAAACCTCGGCCCATCCGCTGAGGAACGCTCATGAACCGTCTCGCTGCCATCCTTCCTCTTGCCAACGTCCAGGTGGGCGTAGACGCCACCAGCAAGAAGCGCGTGTTCGAACAGGCCGGCGTGCTGTTCGAGAACCAGCACGCGATCGCGCGCGCGACGGTCACCGACAACCTCTTCGCCCGCGAACGCCTGGGCTCCACCGGCCTGGGCCACGGCGTGGCCGTACCGCACGGTCGCGTCAAGGGCCTGAAGAACCCGCTCGCCGCGGTGCTGCGCGTGCAGACGCCGATCCCGTTCGACGCGCCCGACGACGAACCCGTGGGCCTGCTGATCTTCCTGCTGGTGCCGGAAGCCGCCACGCAGCGTCACCTGGAGATCCTGTCCGAGATCGCCGAGATGCTGTCCGACCGCGAGCTGCGCGAACGCCTGAAGGGCGACGTCGACGCGGCCACGCTGCATCGGCTCATCTCCGATTGGGAACCACTCAAGTCGGTCGCGTAACGGCACATGAAGCCCCGCGTCATCAGTGCGGAAGCGCTGTTTGAGGAACACCAGCCCGCGCTGAAGTGGGAGTGGGTCGCGGGGCATGCCCATCCGGAGCGCCGCTTCGACGAGGCCGCGGTGCGCGAGGCGCGCTCGGCCGCCGACCTGATCGGCTACCTGAACTACATCCACCCGTACCGCGTCCAACTGGTGGGCCGGCGCGAGGTCGCCTACCTCGAGAACGCCGACGCCGAGGTGCAGGCGCGCCGTATCCAGCGCATCGTCACGCTGGAGCCGCCGGTCATCATCGTGGCCGACGGCGAGCGTCCGCCCGACCAGCTCGTGGCGCTGTGCGACCGCGCCGAGATCCCGCTGTTCGTCACCACTGCGTCGGCCGGCCACGTCATCGACCTGGTGCGCTCCTACCTGAGCCAGCTGTTCGCCGACCGCACCACGCGGCACGGCGTGTTCATGGACATCCTCGGCGTGGGCGTGCTGCTCACCGGCGAATCGGGTCTGGGCAAGAGCGAACTGGGACTGGAGCTGATCTCGCGCGGCAACGGCCTGGTGGCCGACGACGCCGTCGACCTGTACCGCGTGTCGCAGTCCACGCTGGAAGGCCGCTGCCCCGACCTGCTGATGAACCTGCTCGAGGTGCGCGGCATCGGCCTGCTCGACATCAAGGCAATCTTCGGCGAGACCGCCGTGCGCCGGAAGATGCGCCTGAAACTCATCGTGCACCTGGTGCGCAAGGAGACGATGGAGCGCGAGTTCGAGCGCCTGCCCTACGAGCCGATGTACGACGACATCCTGGGCATCCCGGTGCGCAAGGTGGTGATCGCGGTGGACGCCGGCCGCAACCTGGCCGTGCTGGTGGAAGCGGCCGTGCGCAACACCATCCTGCAGCTGCGCGGCATCGACACGTACCAGGAATTCGTCAAGCGCCACCAGGACGCGATGGCCAAAGGGGACAATTAGCCCCCACGCTCCTCCGTCGCTGCCCCCCCGAGGGGGCGCACCGTGACGCTTGGCTGCGAGCCTCGCGTGCAGTGAGCTTGATTCTGTTCAGCACCCTCCGGGCGAATTACCAGGCCAAGGGGACGAATCAGCCGTGCGATTGCCGGATGTTGACCTTGGGCGCCGGCCGATGCTCGCAGTTTTCGCGCTTGCACACGGCGTACAGCGACAGCGCGTGCTCCTGCAGCGCGAAGCCGCGCGACGCGGCCACCTCGCGCTGGCGGGCCTCGATCTCGGGATCGAAGAACTCCTCCACGCGGCCGCAGGTGAGGCACAGCAGGTGGTCGTGGTGCGTGCCCTCGTTGAGCTCGAACACCGACTTGCCGGACTCGAAATGGCTGCGCGCCAGGATGCCGGCCTGCTCGAACTGCATCAGCACCCGGTAGACGGTGGCGAGCGCGATGTCCGACCCTTCGTTGAGCAGGGCCTTGTAGACGTCTTCCGCGGTGAGATGGCGGTCGACGGACTGCTGGAAGACCTCGAGGATCTTGATGCGCGGCAGCGTGGCCTTGAGGCCACTGCTCTTGAGTTCTTCAGCGTGAGTCATGTTAAGGGCGGCTTTGGCCCGCTTCGCGAGCCGCGAGGCAGACTAGAATCAGTCAATCATATCCAGCCTTTGCCTTGTTTGGGCAGTGGTTTCGAGCCTCGACAATGCGCAAATCGGTTTTCCCCCGGATCTCCCTCGTTTCCCTCGGCGCGCTGGCCGCGCTGGCCCTCGGAGGCTGTTCCAGCTTCGACGAGCCGGCGTCGATCAAGGGCTTCATCGCCTTCATCGCGCCGTACAAGCCCGACATCATCCAGGGCAACGTGGTCACCACCGAGCAGATCTCCCAGGTCAAGACGGGCATGTCGCGCACGCAGGTCAAGGACATCCTCGGCTCGCCGCTGATCGCCGACCCGTTCCATGGCGACCGCTGGGATTACGTCTTCACGCTGCGCCGCCAGGGCTTCGACGACCAGCAACGCTCCTTCGTCGTGCTGTTCGACAAGGACCAGGTGCAGAAGATCGACGCGCCCACGCTGCCCAGCGAGGACGAGTTCGTCGCGCAGATCAGCCGCAAGAAGCTGCCCACGAGCACGCCCAAGCTGGAGCTGACCGAGGCCGAGCGCGCCGCGCTGCCGGCCCCGGCCGTGGTGGCCGCGCCCGCCGCCTCGGCGGTGGTGCTTGCCGGCGCCACGCGCACGTACCCGCCGCTGGAATCGCCCGCGCCGTGACCGCCCAGGCGAGCTCGACGGCGCCTTTGCGGATCGCGATCGCCGGCGCCACCGGCCGCATGGGACGCATGCTGGTCGAGGCGGTGCTCGACGCCCCCGACTGCGCGCTCGCGGGCGCGCTCGACGTCCCCGGCAGCCCTCAACTCGGCCAGGACGCCGGGGCATTTCTCGGCCGCGCCACGAACGTCGCCCTCACCGACGACCTCGACACCGTGCTGGCCGCCAGCCAGGTGCTGATCGACTTCACGCGTCCCGAGGGCACGCTGCGCCACCTCGAGGCCTGCGCCGCGCGCGGCGTGGCGCTGGTGATCGGCACCACGGGTTTTTCCGCCGAGCAGAAGGCGCTGATCGGTGCCGCCGCCACGCGCACCGCCGTCTTCCTGTCGCCCAACATGAGCGTGGGCGTCAGCGTGGTCATGCGGCTGCTGGAGCAGGCCGCCAAGGCCTTCTCGCAAGGCTACGACATCGAGATCATCGAGGCCCACCACCGCAACAAGATCGACGCGCCCAGCGGCACCGCGCTCGCCATGGGCGAGGTGGTCGCCAAGGCCCTCGGGCGCAACCTGGCCGATAACGCCGTGTTCGGTCGCGAAGGCGTCACGGGCGTGCGCGACCCGAGTACGATCGGTTTCGCGACGGTGCGCGGAGGCGACATCATCGGCGACCACACGGTGCTGTTCGCCGGTATCGGCGAACGCGTCGAGATCACCCACAAGAGTTCCAGCCGCGCCACCTACGCGCTGGGCAGCCTGCGCGCCGCGCGCTTCCTCGCGCACAGCGGCCCGGGCCTCTACGACATGAACGACGTGCTGGGGTTGGATTGATGGAAGGGATGTCCGGCTTCTGGGGCCTGAGCGACGGCATCAGCCGCACCGTCGCGATCCTGCTGCTCGCCATGTCCGTCAGCAGCTGGGTGATCATCCTCTGGAAGGGCTGGCTGCTGCGCCGCGCCGCCGCCGACATCCAGCGCGGCGTCGCCGCCTTCTGGAGCTCAGCCAGCGTGGCCGAAGGCCGCACGCGCCTGGTGGCCACCGACCGCGAGGCCGTGCTGCTGCCGCTGGTCGACGCGGCCCTGCTGCAACCGGCCGCCGGCACGCTGGAGACGCAGCCCACGCTTGCGTCCCAACTCACCCGCCGCCTGCGCGACGCGCTGCACGCCGGCCTCGCGCAGCTGCAGTACGGCCAGGTGGTGCTGGCCTCCACCGGCTCCACCGCGCCGTTCATCGGGCTGTTCGGCACCGTGTGGGGCATCTTCCACGCGCTGGGCGGCATGGCCGAAGGCAACGGCATGACCATCGACAAGATCGCCGGCCCCGTCGGCGAGGCGCTGATCTTCACGGCCGCCGGCCTGGCCGTGGCCATCCCCGCCGTGCTGGCCTACAACGTCTTCGGCAAGCGCGTGGCCGCCTGCGAGGCCGAGTTGGAAGGCTTCGCGCACGACCTGCGCGAGATGCAGCTCGACGCTGCCGCACGCTGAGGCAGTTGCATGGCCTTCGGACGCCTGGAACGAAGCCCCTCGTCGCAGCCCATGAGCGACATCAACATGACGCCGCTGATCGACGTGATGCTGGTGCTGCTGGTGATCTTCATGATCGCCGCGCCGCTGATGACCTCCAGCCTGAAGATGGAGCTGCCCAAGGTGGCGGCCGCGACGAACAACGACGGCGGCGCCGCGCTGGCGCTCGGCATCACGGCCGACGGCCTCCTCCACGTGGGCGACGCCGTGGTCACGCACGACGACCTGGTGCGCACCCTCAAGCAGACCGCCGCGCGCCAGCCGCAACCCGACGTGCTGCTGCGCGCCGACCAGAGCGTGCCCTACGGCCGCGTCGCCGAGCTGATCGGCCTGGTGCAGGACGCCGGGCTCACGCACATCGGCTTCATCGCGCAGCAGGCCAGGTAAGGCGCCGCCCGCGTGCGGAGATCATTCGCGCCAGGCCAGCCAGGCGCGCTGCTGCTCCTCGATCGAATAGACCCTGCCGTCCCACTTCAGCACGCCGCGGAACGCGGGGCGCTCCTCGAGGTGGCCGTCGTCTCGCGAGGCCGCGCCGCCGACCACCAGGTCGCGGTAGCCGCGCGTGGACGTCGACGCCAGGCCCAGCGTGGCCGTGAAGTTCTCGGTGATCGTGAGGTCGGGCGCGCCGCTGTCGGTACAGGCCGACTTGCCGCGCTGGATCAGCGACCACTCCGACATCGGCAGGTCCTGCAGCACCGGCCGGATGATGCGGCCCTGGCTCACGAACAGGCTGCGTCGCGCGCCCGAGCCCGCGGCCGCGCACCCGCGCGGGACGCCGGTGGTGATGTCCAGGCCGAAGGCGCGCACGCCCGGCGCGAGGTCGTAGGCCGCGGTGTCCAGCCACAGGCTGCCCGAGACGATCTTGACGCTCGGATCGCTGTCGAGGTTGCCCTTGAAGCTGGCGCCCACCTGGCCGGCGCCGTCGATCAGCGCGATCACCAGCAGCAGGTCGTCCTGCTGGCCCGATCGGTACGCCGCCGCCACGAGCCGGCCGTGGTACGCCGGCGCGGGGCGGCAGGCCGACGCGGCCACCATCGCCTTCGCGTCGGGCGCCTGGCCCAGCGCCGGCTCCTTGAAATTGTCCACGTGCACGAAGCGGCCCACGGCGGCCAGCGCGCGCGCGTCGCACAGCTGCTCCACCTGGGCGCCCACCGCCTGCTCGTGCTCCGAGGCCGACGCGCCCGCGGCGCCCGCGACCAGCGCCACGGCGCCCAACGTGCGCGCGATGGCGCTTCCCAGTGACTTCATGTTGTCCTCGCTCCCGGCATCGCGGCCCGGGTCTCGCTGTCGGACCCGTCTCACCGTCGAGCCGGGATCATCGCGTGCCGGAACGATCCGCGCCCACCGGGCCGCGTAACCATTCGCAATGAGCAGGGGCTTGCGGTTACCGGCGCCAAGCCGTCCAGGCCTTGTCGAAGGCGTCCAGCGGATAGGCGCTGCCGTCGTAGCGGATGTGCACGTGCATGGCCGGACGTCCCGGCTTGCGGTCGCTCCGCTTCGAGGTCGCGGTGAGCACGAGGTCGCGCCAGCCGTCCTTGCCGGGCGTTCCCAGGCCGATGGTGACCTTGAAGTCCTCGATGATGGCCGTGTCGGCCTCCCGCCGGTCGGACACGCAGCGCGGCTGGTTGCCGCGCACGTACCAGTACTCGCTCATCACCAGGCCCTGCAGCACGGGGCGCAGCACCTTGCCTTCGTGCACGTACAGCGTCCGCGTGGCGCCCGAGCCGCCTTCGCCGCAGCTGCCGTTGGTGCTGGCCACGTCCAGGCCGAAGGCGCGCACGCCCGGCGCGAGCTTGTACGGGGCGGTATCGAGGCGCAGGCTGCCGCCCTGCACCTGCGTGGCCGCGTCCTCGCCGATCTCGTCCTGGAGCAAGGCCAGCGGGGCGCCCGCCGCATCGATCACGGCCACCACGAGCGATTTCGAGTCCTCCGCGTGCGCGTCCCAGGCCACCGCGGCCAGCGTGAGGCGCGGATCATCCGGCTGCGCCCTGCAGCTCGACGCCACGACGACGCCCGCCGCGTCCTCGCCGTTGTCGCCCGGGCCGGGCACGAAGTGCGCCAGCTTCAGCTCGCGGCCGAGCGCGGCCAGCACGGCGGGACCGCACTCGGTGTTGTCGTCGGCGGCCCGCGCGGCGGGGGCCAGGCCCAGTGCGGCGAACAGGACGGCAAGGGGTGCGAGGCGATTCATGGAGCGTCCAGTGGAGAACACGCCGCGAATGTAGCTCCCCGCGCGGGGAGCCGGACACCCCGCCCTCCTACAATCGGGTCATGAACGAAAAGTATGTCCCCTCCGAGGTCGAAGCCGCCGCCCAGGCGCATTGGCAAGCCACCGACGCCTATCGCGTGACCGAAGAAGAACCCGGGAACAAGCGCCGCGGGAAGTTCTACGCCTGCTCGATGCTGCCGTACCCCAGCGGCAAGCTGCACATGGGCCACGTGCGCAACTACACGATCAACGACATGCTCGCGCGCCAGCTGCGCATGAAGGGCATGAACGTGCTGATGCCCATGGGCTGGGACGCGTTCGGCCTGCCCGCCGAGAACGCCGCCATCAAGAACAAGGTGCCGCCGGCCAAGTGGACGTACGCCAACATCGCCCACATGAAGGAGCAGATGCAGGCGATGGGCCTGGCCATCGACTGGTCGCGCGAGGTCGCCACCTGCGATCCCAAGTACTACAAGTGGAACCAGTGGCTGTTCCTGAAGATGCTCGAGGCGGGCATCTGCGAGCGCCGCACGCAGATCGTCAACTGGGATCCGGTGGACATGACCGTGCTCGCCAACGAGCAGGTCATCGACGGTCACGGCTGGCGCTCGGGCGCGCCGGTCGAGAAGCGCGAGATCCCGGGCTACTACCTCAACATCACGAAGTACGCCGAGGAACTGCTGTCGGCCGTCACCGACCCGTCCGACCCCGAATACCTCTCGGGCTGGCCCGAGCGCGTGCGCCTGATGCAGGAGAACTGGATCGGCAAGAGCGAGGGCGTGCGCTTCGCGTTCCCGCACGCCATCCACGACGACACCGGCGCGGCCATCGGCGACGGCAAGCTCTACGTGTTCACCACGCGCGCCGACACCATCATGGGAGTCACCTTCTGCGCCGTCGCACCCGAGCACCCGCTCGCCACGCACGCCGCCAAGGGCAATCCGAACCTGGCCGCGTTCATCGAGGCCGCCAAGGCCGGCGGCACCACCGAGGCCGAGCTCGCCACCAAGGAAAAGGAAGGCCTGCCCACCGGGTTGACGGTCATCCATCCGCTCACCGGCGCGCAGGTGCCGGTGTGGGTCGGCAACTACGTGCTCATGAGCTACGGCGACGGCGCCGTCATGGGCGTGCCCGCGCACGACGAGCGCGACTTCGCGTTCGCCAAGAAGTACGGCCTGCCCATCAAGCAGGTGGTCAGCGTCGCCGGCGAGACCTTCTCCACCGACGCGTGGCAGGAGTGGTACGGCGACAAGCAGCGCGGCGTGTGCGTAGCTTCGGGCGCGCTCGACGGCTTCGGCATGAAGGACGCCGTCTCCCGCGTGGCCGAGCTCGTGGCCACCGCCGGCCTGGGCGAGAAGAAGACCACCTGGCGCCTGCGCGACTGGGGCGTGAGCCGCCAGCGCTACTGGGGCACGCCGATCCCGATCATCCACTGCGGAACTGACGCGAACCCCGGCTGCGGCGTGGTGCCCGTGCCCGAGAAGGATCTCCCGGTGGTGCTGCCGGAAGACCTGATCCCCGACGGCTCCGGCAACCCGCTGAACAAGCACGCCGCCTTCCTCGACGTCGGTTGCCCTCGGTGTGGCAAGCCCGCGCGCCGCGAGACGGACACGATGGACACGTTCGTCGATTCGTCGTGGTACTTCATGCGCTACTGCGATCCGGCCAACGCCGACCACATGGTGGGCGCCGGCACCGACTACTGGATGCCGATGGACCAGTACATCGGCGGCATCGAGCACGCGATCCTGCACCTGCTGTACGCGCGCTTCTGGACCAAGGTGATGCGCGACCTGAAGCTCATCAAGTTCAGCGAGCCGTTCAAGAACCTGCTCACGCAAGGCATGGTGCTCAAGGGCGCCTACTTCCAGAAGCCGGCCGACGCCGGCAAGAACTACTACTGGGAGCAGGACGTCGAGACCGTGTTCAACGACAAGGGCGTCATCCAGGGCTACAGGCTCAAGTCGGACGGCTCGCCGGTCGAGTACGAGATGACCACGATGTCGAAGTCGAAGAACAACGGCATCGACCCGCAGGCTCTCATCGACCGCTACGGCGCCGACACCGCGCGCCTGTTCGTGATGTTCGCCTCGCCGCCCGAGCAGACGCTGGAGTGGAACGACTCCGGCGTGGAAGGCGCGCACCGCTTCCTCAAGCGCGTGTGGGGCTTCGGCGCCAAGAACACCGCGCTGATCCAGGGCGCGGCCGACGCCGTCGCGGGCCTCGATCTCACCGCGACCGCCAGGGCCCTGCGCCGCGAAGTGCACGTGCTGCTCAAGCAGATCACGTACGACTACGAGCGCATGCAGTACAACACCGTCGTCTCCGGCGCGATGAAGTTGCTGAATTCGCTGGAGGCGTTCGCCGCGGACGGCAGCACGGGCTCGGCGGCTGTGCTGCGCGAAGGCTTCTCGGTGCTGCTGCGCGCGCTGTACCCGGCGTGCCCGCACATCGCGCAAGGCCTGTGGACGGACCTCGGCTACGCCAAGCAGGGCCAGCAGCTGCTGGACGCCGCCTGGCCCGCCGTCGACGAGTCCGCGCTGGTGCAGGACGAGCTGGAGCTGGTGCTGCAGGTGCTGGGCAAGACGCGCGGCAACGTGCGCGTGCCCGCCAGCGCCGACAAGGCCGCCATCGAGGCCCTCGCGCTCGCGTCGCCCGAGGCCCAGCGCTGGATGGAAGGCAAGCCCGCCAAGAAGGTCGTGGTGGTACCGGGCCGACTCGTCAACATCGTCGTCTGAGGCAACCCATGACCGCCTCCACGCCGATCGGACGCCGCCTCGCCGTGGCCACGCTGGCCCTCGCCGCGGCGGCCACGCTGGCCGCGTGCGGCTTCCACCGGCGCATCCCGCAGCCGCTCAACTACGAACGCATCGCGCTCTCGGGCTTCGCCGACCGCTCGACGATGGCCGACGAGATCCGGCGCGCGCTGCCGTCCACCGCGCACATCGTCTCCAACGTGCTCCAGTCGCAGGTGGTGATCGAGGCGATCGAGGACACGCAGAAGACCACCGTCGAGGCGTCCACCGCGTTCGGTCAGGTGCGCGAACTGGAGCTGCACGTGAAGCTGCGCTATCGCGTGCTCGACCCCAACGGCGTGGAGCTGCTGCCGCTGGCCGACATGGAGCGCTTCCGCGACATGACCTACGACGAGAAGGACGCGCTGGCCAAGGACACCGAGCTGAAGGCGCTGTACCGCGACATGCAGTCCGACATGGCCCTCCAGCTGGTGCGCGTGCTGTCGGCCGTGGGCAACCCCACCGGCCCGGCGGCGCACGTGCAGGCTGCGCGCGCCGCGTCGGCGGCCGTCGCGCCGGCGTCGGTCGCGTCGTCGGTGTCGGCCGTCGAATGGGCCGCCTCGCAGGCCGCGGGCCGCTGAGATGCAGGTCCGGCCCGAGCAACTGCCCGACCACCTGGCGCGCGGCCTGCGCGACGTCTACGTGGTGCACGGCGACGAGCCGCTGCGCGCGCAGGAGGCCGCCGACGCGATCCGCGCCGCGGTGCGCGCGGCCGGCGCCGCCGAGCGCAAGGTGTTCGTGGTCAGCGGAGCGTATTTCGACTGGAGCGGCGTGCTGGGCGCCTCGCAGTCCATGGGCCTGTTCGCCGACCAGCAGCTGATCGAGATCCGCATTCCCTCGGGCAAGCCTGGCAAGGACGGCAGCGAGGCGCTGCAGCAGCTCGCCGCCAAGGCCGGCCCCGACAGCCGCCTGCTGGTGCACCTGCCCAAGCTCGACTGGCAGCAGCAGAAGGCCGCCTGGTTCGGCGCGCTCGACGGCGCCGGCGTGAGCGTGCCGGCTGACGTGGTCGAACGCAACGCGCTGCCCGCGTGGCTGGCCAAGCGATTCGCGCTGCAGGGCCAGCGCGTGGAGGCGGGCGCCGCCGGCGAGGCCACGCTGGCCTTCATGGCCGATCGCGTGGAAGGCAACCTGCTCGCGGCGCACCAGGAGATCCAGAAGCTGGGCCTGCTGTACCCGCCCGGCGAGCTCACGTTCGCGCAGGTGGAGGACGCCGTGCTCGACGTGGCCCGCCACGACGTCTCGCGCCTGTGCGACGCCGTGATGTCCGTGCAGGTGCCGCGCGCGCTGCGCATGCTCGACGGCCTGCAGGCCGAGGGCGAGGCGGCAGTCTTCGTGCACTACAAGCTGTCGGACGACATCCGCGCGATGAAGCGCATCCAGGACGCGATGGCCGACGGCAAGCCGCTGCCCATGGCCTTGCGCGAGGCGCGCATCTGGGGCGCGCGCGAGCGCCTGTTCGAGCGCGCGCTGCCGCGCCTGTCCGGCCCGATGGCGGCCCGCCTGGTGAGCGCCGCCAGCGAGTGCGACGGCGTGCTCAAGGGCCTGCGCCATCCGCAATGGCCCGCCGAGCCCTGGGACGCGCTGCGCCGGCTGGTGCTGATGATGCTGCAGGCGCTCAAGCCCGAAGGCGCGCAGGCCGGGTTGGTGCTGCGCACTTAGCGCGGCGCGAGGTCTGGCGCCACCGCCGAGGCCGGTCAGTGGATGCCGGCGGCCTTCTTCGCGGACTGCAGCGCCAGGAACGCCGTGACGATGTAGTACAGCGCCAGCGCGTGGATGCCCACGGGCAGCCAGTCCTCGTACTTCACGTAGACCAGCGCGTCGGCCACGTACACCACCACGCCGAGGATGAAGGCCCAGGCCTGGCCTTGCCTGGCCTTCAGGCCGACGAGGGCGAAGAACCCGACCAGCAGCACGTCGACCGCCAGCGCGGCGCCCGGCGCGAGCATCGCGTTGGCCAGCAGCGTGAACGCCAGGCCGACGACGAAGTTGGTGTTCGAGTGCGACATGTTGAGCGCCGCGTTGACCGCCGTGAAGCCGGCGATGAACCAGAACCAGCGGGCGCCTCGGCCGATGGCCGGCAGGGCCTGCGCGAGTTCCGCGGCATTGGCGGGCGTGCGGGGCGCGGCGGCGGTGAGTGTCGAATCGGTCATTGCAATAATCCTCCCTGGAGGCGGCCACCGGCCGCCGGATCGTCGTGGTCTCGTCTTGCTGGCGACGCGTCCTGCATCGCCGCGCGAACTCTACCAACGACTTCCCGCAAGTCACTCGGGGAAATCCTGCGCGGGTCGCGCCCACGCGCCGGGCGTTCAGTAGCCGCGCGTGCGATCCACCCGATGCGCGGGCGGTTCACCGCGGCGCACCGCCTCGACGCTCGCGGCCACCACAGCCGCCGCGCTGCGCAGGTCGGTCTGCGCCGCGGCGTGCGGCCACACGGTCACGTGCGGATGGAACCAGAACACGTGCGTGGCGGGCAGCGGCTCGCTGTCGAACACGTCCAGCACCGCGTGCGCCAGGTGGCTGGTGTTCAGCGCCACGAGCAGGTCCTTCTCCACCACGTGCGCGCCGCGCGCCAGGTTCACCAGGCTCGCGCCCGCGCGCATCTGCGCAAGACGCACGCGGTCGAACAGGCCGCGCGTGTCGTCGGTGAGCGGCAGCAGGTTGACGACGATGTCGGCCGCGCCCAGGGCCGCCGGCAACGAGGCCCAGCCGGCGTGCGCCTCGACGCCTTCCACGGCCTGCGCCCGCGCGCTCCAGCCGCTGACCCGGTAGCCCAGTGCTGCCAGCTGCAGCGCGGTCGTGCGCCCCATCTGGCCCAGGCCCAGCACCAGCACCGCCACCTCGTCGGCGCGGCGTTGCGGCAGGGGGCGCCATTCGGTCCGGCGCTGCTGCGCGGCGTAGTCGAACGCGCGCCGATGCAATGAAAGCACCGCCCAGGTGGCCGTCTCGGCCATCGCGCGGTTCATCATCGGATCGACCATGCGGGCGATGGGCACGCCGGCGGGCAGCGTCGCGTCGGCCAGCAGCCGATCCACGCCCGCCCACAGCGACTGGATCAGCTTCAGCCGCGTGCAGTGCGCGAGCCGGCCCGGCAACGGGTTGGCGACGACGGCGATGTCGGCCTCGCGCCAGCGCGCGGACTGGGTGCCTTCGACCGCCGGATCGATCCAGTCGTCGTCGGGCAGGGCGTCGGTGAGCGCGCGCCACCAGTCGGCGCGCTCGGAGCCTTCCATCCGGGCGTCGAACGCGATCTTCACGGCGCGCGAGCCGCCGCCGCCAGGCGCTGCAGGGCAATGTCCACCGTCTGCGCGCGGATGGCGGCGCGGTCGCCGTCCAGGTGCAGGCATTCGGTGCGGCTGTCCACGCCGCCCGCGGCCGTCCACGCGAGCCCCAGCCAGACAGTGCCCACCGGCTTGGCCGCGCTGCCGCCGCCCGGCCCGGCGATGCCCGTGACGGACAGTGCCAGTTGCACCTTCGCGTGCGCCAGCGCGCCGCGGGCCATCGCGTCGGCCACCTCGGCGCTGACGGCGCCGTGGCGCGCGATCAGGGCACCGGGCACGCCCAGCAGGCCTTTCTTGGCGTCGTTGGCGTAGGTGACGAAGCCGGCGGCGAACCAGTCGCTGGCCCCGGCCGGCGCGGTGCAGGTGCCGGCCAGCAGGCCGCCGGTGCAGCTCTCGGCGGTGGCCAGGCGCCAGCCGCGGGCGCGCAGGGCGTCACCCAACATTTCTACCTGCGAAAGGAGCACGGTGTCGATCCTGATCGAGGCGTCTTGGGTCATCTCTCGAAGCTCCTCAACCACCGGACGGGACGATGCGGTAGAAATGATCGAGGCCCAGCAAATGCATCATGTTGGGCGGTAGCGCGAGCAGCAGCAGTCCCCAGACGACCAGCACGCACACGGCCGCCACCAGGTCGTCGAAGATGATGCCGAAGCCCTGCGCCCACCCCGGCAACGCGCCCGGCTTGGCCTTGAAGCACGCATCGGCCCAGCCCACCGGCCCCCGCTTGACCGCGTCGAACAGCCGGAACAGGCCGAACAGGATCAGCTGCCCGATCCAGCCCACCGGCAGCGTCGCCCACAGGATGATCCAGAACGCGATGATCTCGTCCCACACCACGGGGCTCGGATCGGACACCGCCATCGCGCGCGCCGTGTGCGTGCAGGCCCACCAGCCGATGAAGAAGCCGGCCACGAGGATCGCGGCCCAGGCCAGGTGCGTCGGCGCGATGAAGCGGTCGATCAGCAGGTACAGGGCCCAGCCCGCGAGCGTGCCCGCCGTGCCCGGCGCCACCGGCGACAGGCCGCTGCCGAAGCCCAGCGCGATCAGCCGCAGCGGGTGCAGCCCCATGAAGGACCAGGTGGCGCGGCGCGGCGTGAAGGTGGGGTATTCGTTCATGCTGTCACGCCGCGATGAAGTGGTCGAACGCGCGTTCGGTGAACGCCACCGGCACGCCCTGCGCATCGACGATGCGCAGGCCCGGGGCCGCCTCCAGCGTGCCGATGCGGGTCACGGGCACGCCCGCGCGGGCGCCGGCGTCACGCACCTGCGCGTGGGCGGCCGCGGGCGCCGCGAACAGCAGTTCGTAGTCGTCGCCGCCGGCCAGCAGGCAGGTGCGGCGCTGCGCCTCGCTGCAGGCGGCCACGTGCGGCCCATGCGGGATGTCGGCCAGGCGCAGCGTGGCGCCGACGGCGCTGGCGCGCAGCACGTGTCCGAGGTCGCCGACCAGGCCGTCGCTCAGGTCGATGGCCGCGCTCGCGATGCCGCGCAGCGCGATGCCCAGCGCGACGCGGGGCTGCGGGCGCTCCATCGCGCGCCGCACGTCCTCGAAGGCCTCGCCGCGCAGGCTGGCCTGGCCGCGGAACGCCTCCAGCGCGAGCCGGGCGTCGCCCAGCCGGCCGCTGACCCACAGCTCATCGCCCGCCTTCGCGCCGCCGCGCCGCAGCGCCTGGCCCGGAGGCACCTCGCCCATCACCGTGATGCCGATGTTGAGCGGGCCGGCGGTGGTGTCGCCGCCCACCAGCTCGATGCCGTGGGCGTCGGCGAGCGCGTAGAGCCCTTGCGCGAAGCCGGCCAGGAAGTCCTCGTCGACGCGGGGCAGCGTCAGCGACAGCGTGAAGGCCACCGGGCGCGCGCCGCAGGCGGCCAGGTCGGACAGGTTCACGGCCAGCGACTTGTGGCCCAGCGCGTCGGGCGGCACGGTGCTGAGGAAGTGCCGGCCCTCCACCAGGGCGTCGGTGGATACCGCCCATTGCATGCCCGGCGTGGGCTGCAGCAACGCGCAGTCGTCGCCGCCGCCCAGGACGGCATGCCGCACCGGGCGGGCGAAGTACTTCGCGATCAGATCGAATTCACCAACGGCCATTCAGGCTATTTTCACCTACGAAGCGCAAGATGGCCCGCCAGCCATGTGGAGACCCGTCATTGACGCGGCGCCGCCGCAGGGACAAAGTATTTGGATACGGCATGACCCCATGCCGATCCCGCGCACGAGCCCATCGGCACGGCTCTTGCGAAAACCCCAGACCTACAATCACCGCCCGCTATCGACCCCCGCCACGTCCGCGTGGAGAGGCATCCGGGGATGCGACGGCAAGACAACAGGATCGCCGATGAGCACTCAAGAAGACAAGCGCGCCGAACTCCGACAGGCCGCGCTCGAATACCACGAGTTCCCGACCCCGGGCAAGATCGCGGTCACTCCCACCAAGCAGTTGATCAACCAGCGCGACCTCGCGCTGGCCTACTCGCCCGGCGTGGCCGCGGCCTGCGAGGAGATCGTCGCCGACCCCGCCAATGCGTTCCGCTACACCGCGCGCGGCAACCTCGTGGCGGTCGTCTCCAACGGCACCGCGGTGCTGGGCCTGGGCAACATCGGGCCGCTGGCGTCCAAGCCGGTGATGGAGGGCAAGGGCGTCCTGTTCAAGAAGTTCGCCGGCATCGACGTGTTCGACCTCGAGATCGCGCAGAACGACCTCGACAAGCTGGTGGACTGCATCGCCGCGCTGGAGCCCACGTTCGGCGGCATCAACCTCGAGGACATCAAGGCGCCCGATTGCTTCTACGTCGAGCGCGAGCTGCGCAAGCGCATGAAGATCCCCGTCTTCCACGACGACCAGCACGGCACGGCCATCGTCGTCGGCTCGGCGCTGCTCAACGGCCTGAAGGTGAGCGGCAAGTCCATCACCGAGGTCAAGCTGGTGGTGTCGGGCGCGGGCGCCGCGGCGCTCGCCTGCCTGAACCTGCTGCTGAAGCTGGGCATGCCGCGCGCCAACATCTGGGTCACCGACCTGGCGGGCGTGGTCTACGCGGGCCGCGTGGAGCTGATGGACCCCGACAAGGCCGAATTCGCGCAGGACACCCCGCTGCGCACGCTGGCCGAGGTGATGCACGGCGCCGACGTGTTCCTGGGCCTGTCGGCGGGCGGCGTGCTCAAGCCGGCGATGGTGGCCACGATGAACGCCAACCCGATCATCTTCGCGCTGGCCAACCCGACGCCCGAGATCGCGCCGGAAGACGTGCAGGCCGTGCGCAACGACGCGATCATGGCCACCGGCCGCTCGGACTATCCGAACCAGGTCAACAACGTCCTGTGCTTCCCGTACATCTTCCGCGGCGCGCTCGACTGCGGCGCGACCACCATCAACGACGCGATGGAAGTGGCCGCGGTGCGCGCCATCGCGGAGCTCGCGCAGGCCGAGCAGAGCGAGGTGGTGGCGGCCGCGTACGCCGGCGCCGACCTGAGCTTCGGCCGCGAGTACCTCATCCCCAAGCCGTTCGACCCGCGCCTGATGATGAAGATCGCGCCGGCCGTGGCCAAGGCCGCCGCCGACTCCGGCGTGGCCGCGCGACCCATCGCCGACATGGCCGCGTACAAGGAAAAGCTGCAGACCTTCGTCTACGCGTCCGGCACGGCGATGAAGCCCATCTTCGCGCTCGCCAAGGTGGCGGTGCATCGCCGCATCGCCTACGCCGAGGGCGAGGAGGAGCGGATCCTGCGCGCCGTGCAGGTCGTGGTCGACGAGAACATCGCGCGCCCGGTGCTCATCGGCCGTCCGACCATCATCGCCCAGCGCTGCGAGAAGTTCGGCCTGCGCCTGCAGGAAGGGCGCGACTACGAGGTGGTCAACACCGAGTACGACGAACGCTTCCGCGACTACTGGCAGACCTACCTGCGCATGACCGAGCGCAAGGGCGTCACGCAGCAACTCGCGAAGATCGAGATGCGGCGCCGCCTCACGCTGATCGGCGCGATGATGCTGCACAAGGGCGAGGTCGCGGGCCTGGTCTGCGGCACGTGGGGCTCGACGGCCAACCACCTGCTCTACATCGACCAGGTCATCGGCAAGCGGCCGGGCTGCAACGTCTACGCCGCGATGAACGGGCTGATCCTGCCGGGACGCCAGGTGTTCCTGGTCGATACGCACGTCAACGCCGACCCCACCGCCGCGCAGCTGGCCGAGATCACCATCATGGCCGCCGAGGAGATGAAGCGCCTGGGCATCGTTCCGAAGGCCGCGCTGCTGTCGCACTCCAGCTTCGGCGCCAGCAGCCATCCGTCGGCGCAGAAGATGCGCGACACGCTGGCCCTGCTGCGCGAGCAGGCGCCCTGGCTGGAGGTGGACGGCGAGATGCACGGCGACGCGGCGCTGGATCCGGCCTACCGCGCCCGCCTGATGCCCAACTCGACGCTCACCGGCGAGGCCAACCTGCTGGTGATGCCCAACATCGACGCGGCCAACATCTCGTACAACCTGCTCAAGACGGCGGCCGGCGGCGGCATCGCCATCGGCCCGGTGCTCCTGGGCGCCGCGCGGCCGGTGCACGTGCTGACGCCGTCGACCACGGTGCGCCGCATCATCAACATGACGGCGCTGACCGTGGCCGACGCCAACGCGGCGCGCTGACCCGGGCGTTGTAGGACAGCATCGCGGCGGCTTCGGCAGCCGTTATGCTGGCATCGCGAACGACATGGAACCATGTCGCGCCGCTGCATTTTTCGGTGTTTTAGAAGCTCTGCTGTCGAGCAACAAGGCCTCGAGCCACCGTCCGGACACCCCCAAAGTCAGCGGCCGGTCAGCGAATCCAGGGGCATTTCCAGCAGGTTACGCCGAGAAAAGTCCCCGATATTTCAGGGACATTTCCGAGAGTGTTTGCTCACACTCAAACCCCATATCCGAGTGCCTCCTCCAGCCCGAGGCTTGAGATTTCGAGGGGGTTCCGGTACCATTCGGGATTGGAATTTCAGGGTTGCTTCGGAATTTGGTGCCGTTATCGCGAGCATCGCGCCGAAGCCAGGAACCGGTCTATCAGCCGGTACGAACAGGTCTAGCCGTGGTGATCAACGAGAAGGACGTCGTGAAGAACGTCGACGCAGCCACCGTCAATGGCGGGCGTACTGGAGCCACGGCGAAGCCGTCCCTCCGCCACGGTGCCTTGTTCGCGCTGGTGCTCACCGTCGCGACGACCTTCGCCGCGCTGGCTCCGACCCGTTCAGAAGCGAAGCAGCCGTCCGGCCTGGGTGCCGACGTCTCGCTGGCCAGCCTGCCCGCGGAAGCCCAGCGAACCGATCAACTGATCCATTCGGGCGGTCCGTTCCCGTTTTCGCGCGACGGCGTGGTATTCGGCAACTACGAGAAGCGCCTGCCGCGCGAGCCTCGTGGCTGGTACCACGAGTACACCGTGCCGACGCCCGGGGCACACAACCGGGGCGCTCGCCGAATCATCTGCGGCGGCAACCAGCCGACGGAACCAGATGCTTGTTTTTATACCGAAGATCACTACAACAGTTTTCATCGGATCGTGCAGTGATCGTCGGAAGACGAATGTTCTTGTGATTTCTGAGAGGAACGTGACCATGCAATTGCAGACCGTCCGTCCCAACATCGTTCAATCGATACGGGCGTATCGGGTCGACGAATTGCTCGAGGCAGCGCAAGGTGCCGGACAGCATTTTCTCTACGCGAACCTGACCAACGCGCAGTCCAAGCAGGACGTGCTCGAGGCCATTGCCGAGGCGTTCCTGTTCCCGGCGCACTTCGGCAAGAACCTGGACGCGTTGTACGACTGCATGACCGACCTGGTGCACAAGTCGGGCTCGCAGCCCGGCTTCGTCGTGGTGCTGGAGCAATTGCCCGACAACCCCCGATTCGATCGCGAATCGCGCGAGCAGCTGCTCGACGTGTTCCGTGACGCCGCAGACTTCTGGGGGGAACGAAAAATTGCCTTCAGGTGCTTCTATTCTTTTCAGTAGCCCGCTCTCAAGAAAATGGGTCATGGGAGCGGGCGGCAGAAGCGGCCCCAGTCATCGAAAAGCCGGCCCCGAAGGCCAGCAGCAAAGCCAACGCGAACGCCACGTTCGGCACGAACATGCCGCTGATGAGCAGCGCGTTCGACACCGCGATGTGGCTCAACGCGGCCTGATCCAGGCGACGTTCCACGCGAAAAGGCCCCGTCTCGGGGCCTTTTTCATTGCGTTGCGAGATCAGCGCGGACCGGGCTCGACGATCGTCAGCGCCGGCCAGCGCGCGAGATACGACGCCGCCTTGCGCTCGAACAGCTCGCGGTGCGGCACCAGCGGGTTCATGGCCAGCTCGCCGCGGTAGAGCGCCTCGAGTCCGTACGGCGCGCAGAGCTCCCCGGGACGAACGCCCACGCAGGTTGCCGGCACCAGGAAGCGCTCGATGCCGGCGCGCGACGAGCCCAGCGCGGCATACGGCCGGCCGAAGAACGACTCGTACCAGACGTGCACGCGCGCCTGATTGGCCACTTCGATGGTGACGCCCAGGTCGCCCAGCACCGCATCGGCACGTGCCTGCACCGCGCGTTCGGCGTCCTCGCTCAGGTCGGCGCCGTCGAAGTAGAACAGGTCGTAGTCCTTGATGTCCGCCTCGGGCGGGCGGCCGGCCTGCAGGTTCCACACCGTCTGGAACAGGCAACCGGCCACGAGCCACCCCTGCGGCAGCGCGAGGTCGCCCCAGCGATCGAGGATGGCGCGGTTGTTCCGGTTGGCGAGGACCTCGCCGACGAAGCGCGGCTCCAGCACAGGCGACTTCAGTCGTCGTCCGCCGGATCCACGCCGCCCAGCGCCTGCTCCGACAACGCGGGCATGGCCATCGCCAGCGCGATGTACTCGTCCACCGGCACCTGCTCGGCGCGGCGCGTGCCGTCGAACTCGCCCGTGTAGCCGTGTTCGGCGAGCCATTTGCCGAGCGTGGCGCGCAGCATCTTGCGGCGCTGCGAGAACGCGACGCTGACGATCTTGCCCAGCACGGTCGGGTTGACCGCCGCCGGGTTCGCGCGCGGGCGCATGCGCACGATGGCGGAGTTGACCCGCGGTGGCGGGTCGAAGGCCTCGGGCGGCACGTCGAACAGGTGCTCGATCTGGTAGCGCCATTGCAGCATCACGGTGAGCCGGCCGAAGGCCTTGCTGCCGGGCTTGGCGGCCATGCGGTCGACCACCTCCTTCTGCAACATGAACACCTGGTCCACCACGTGCGGCGCGGCCGCGATCAGGTGGAACAGGATGGGCGAGGAGATGTTGTAGGGCAGATTGCCGACGACGCGGATCGGTCCGCCCAGCCGGTCGGACAACGCGGCGAAGTCCACCCGCAGCACGTCGGACTCCACCACATCGAGATCGCCGCGGCGGCGCAGCCGCTCCGCGAGGTCGCGGTCGAGCTCGATGACGGTCAGCGCGTCGCAGTGCGCGCGCAGCGGGATCGTCATCGCGCCCAGGCCCGGGCCGATCTCCACCAGGCGCTCGCCCGGCCTGGGCGCGATCGCCCGGATGATGCGGTCGATGACGTCGACCGCAGTCAGGAAGTGCTGGCCGAAACGCTTGCGGGCGATGTGCGCCATTTAAACCGGCGGTTCGCGGTACTCGATGAAGGCCTTGGCGCGAAGATCGGCCACCCACTCGGCGTACGCCGGGTCGAACTTCTGCTCGCGCAGAGCGTTGGTGGCCTGCTCGCGCAGCTGCTTCGGATCGACCACGGTGTCGCGGCGGTCGAGCACCTGGATCAGGTGGACGCCGAAGCGCGAGCGCACGGGGCCGGACAGGCCGGAGATGGGCAGCTTGTCCATGGCCTCCTCGAATTCGGGCACGAACGAGCCGGGCGAGGCCCAGCCGAGGTCGCCGCCGGCCTGGCCGCTGCCGTCCTCGGAGTACTGGCGAGCCAGCTCCTCGAAGGTCTTGGTGCCGCCGGCAATCTGCTGGCGGAACTCGATGATGCGGCGCTCGGCGGCGTCGATGCTCATGGACGGCGACGGGCGCAGCACGATGTGGCGCACCCGCGTCTGCGTGACCGTGAGGCCCGATTCCTCGCCGCGCGAGATCACCTTCAGGATGTGGAAGCCGGCGCCGCTGCGCACCACGTCGGTCGTGCCACCCACCTTGACGTTGGCGACGGCGGCGCCGAACAGGTCGGGATACTTGTCGACCGCGCGCGAACCCATCTCGCCGCCCTTGGACTTGTTGCTGTCCTCGGACATCTCGCGGGCCACCTGCTCGAACGGCTCGCCGTTGCGCACACGCGAGAGCGCCTGTTCCGCGCGCGCCTTGCGCTCGGCCTCGACAGCCGGCGTCGCCTTTTCGGGCACCGTGATCAGGATCTGGGCGATGTTCATCTGCGGCGCGGCGGTGCGGCCGCCGCGCATCTTGGCCAGGTAGTCGGCGATCTCGGCGTCGCTCACGCGGATGTGGTTGACCACCTCGCGTTCGCGGATGCGCTCGATCGTGATCTGGTCGCGGATGCCGTTGCGGAACGTGGCGTAGTCCAGGCCCTGCTGGCGGATGCGCTCGCGCAGCTGGTCGGAGGTCATCTTGTTGGACTGCGCGATGTTGCCCACCGCCCGGTTGACCTCGGCGTCATCCACCTTCACGCCGTTGTCGCGCGCGTAGGTGACCAGCACCCGCTCCTCGACCAGCGCGTCCAGCGCCTGCTTGCGCAGCTCGCCCGGGGTCGGCTGCGAGCCGCCCTTCTCGATGCTCTCCTGCTGCAGCTTGAGCTGGCGCGCCTGCACCTCGTTGTTGGTGACCGACTCGGTGTTGACCACCGCGACGATGTAATCGGCGGAGCGGGCCGTGGCCTTGATGCGCGGCAGGGTGCCGAACTGGCGCACGCCCGAGGCGGCCACGGGCGAGAGCACCGTCGGCTTGTCGACCTGGGGGATGGGCGCGCCGGTGGCGGGCGTGGGGGCCGAGGCCGCGGGCGCGGCCGATTGGGCGAACCCGGCGGCGGCGCCGAGCAGGAATGTCGCGGTGACCAGGGTCGGGAAATTGAGCTTCAAGCGATCTCTCATGGTGTAGTCGTGGTCACGGCCGATGCGCCGGGGTCGTTGCGCAAGGGTTGGTAGCCGGGCACATTGTCCTTCAGGACCTTGAGGGACCCTGTTCCGAGCGTCGACAGGCCATTGAGTTCCAGCTGCAGCACCAGATGGGTGGTGCTTTCCTGGCGGCTGGTGGAGGTGCGCTCGACCATGAGGCGGCCGATCCAGCAGCCCGCGTCGTATTCGAAGCCGCCGATGGCGTAGGTGGCGCGGTTGTCGCTGACGCTGTAGTCGACGCGGCCGACCGCGTAGAGCGTGCCGCCGCAGCCGCTGGGCCGCGGCTCGCGGCGGTAGACGGGCCACTGGCCGCCCACCTCGTACTGCTTGCTGGAATCGCGCGCGTAGCGGTACGTCAGGCTCACCGTCTTGAAAGGACCCGGATGATAGCGGGCACTCACCACCGCGCGCTGCGTCCAACCCGTGTGCGCGGACGGATCCTCTTCCACGATGCCGTCGAAGCTCCAGTGTTCCATCGCCGACGACGAGCCGTAGAGCAGCAGGTGCGACAGCCGCTGCGACTCGGGCTGCGGGTTCTCGACGTTGTAGTTGTCCGTGGTGAGCCGCTGGTCGCTGAACAGGAACTTCTGCGCCACGCCCAGGCGCAGCAGCTCGCGCCCGTTGGCGGCGTCGTTGTAGCGGGTGCTGACGCCGGCGGTGAGTTGGTTCTCGTCGGAGATGCGGTCGTTGCCGGTGAACTGGTTGTCGCTGAAGATCGAGACTTCGTTGAAGTCCTTCGGCGCCGTGTCGTACAGCGGCAGCTTGTTCTGGTCGTGGTACGGCGTGAGCACGTACAGGAAGCGCGGTTCCAGCGTCTGCACCAGGTCGCGTCCGAACAGCCGGGCCTGGCGCTCGAAGCTGAACGCGCTGTCCGCGCTGAAGGTGGGGATCCACTGCGTTGTGTCGACGCGGTTGCCGGAGGCGTCGATGTCGGAGCGGTAGCTGACGCCGTGCATCGTCAGGCGCGGCTCGAAGCGGCCCCAGTCCGAGGAGAAGCTGCGCGAGATCGAGCCGATCACGTGGGCACGGGCGCCGCCGACGCGATTGTCGAGCGCGGTCTGGTCCTTGAGGGCGACGCCCTTCGCCGACTGCAGGCCGCGCAGGTAGTCGATGTAGTCGTCTTCCTGCGCGGGGTTGGACAGGTCGAAGCGGTTGGCCTCGGCCTCGAAGTCGAAGCGCACCTGGTCCTTCAGCGTGACGTTGCCGCGCAGGCCCAGCTGCGGGCTGCGCTGGTAGGGCACGGTGATCAGCGCGGACGCATCGGCCTCGAGGGGATCCTGCAGCGTCTGGAAGCGCTGCACGCGGGCGTAGGTGTCGATCTCGCCGGCGTCGCCGAAGGGCAGGAAGCGGCGCGTGCCCGACAGGTCGGTGGGCAGCATGCGCTGGGTGAGCGCCGGCATCTGGCTGGGGAAATCCTTCCAGTACTGCGCGTCCGACACCCGCTGCATGCGCGCGCTGTAGGTCAGCCAGTCGCTGCGCGAGCCCTCGTGCGCCCACTCGAACGCGCCGCGCGTGCGGTTGTCGGCGTCCGTGTCGCTGGGCAGCAGGTAGCCGGTCAACTGGCCGAGGTCGTTCGGCTCGAGGTAGCGCAGCTCGCCGGTGAGCAGGGCTCCGCGTTTGGTGCTGTAGCCGGGCGAGACTGTCGCGTCCAGGTTCGGGGCTATGTTCCAGTAGTACGGCACCGACACGGCGAAGCCGCCCCGGTTGCTCAGGTCGCCGGTGGGCGGCAGCCAGCCCGACTTGCGCTCGGCCGTGACGGGGAACGTGAGCGACGGCGCCGCGAGGATGGGCACGCCCAGGAAACGCAGCGTGGCATGCGTGGCCCGGCCTTCGTTGGTGGCGCTGTCGATGTCGATCTGGTCGCCCGTGATGATCCAGTCGGGCTCGTCCGGCCCGTCGCGCGAGCAGCTCGTGTAGCTGGCGACGTAGGCCGTCGACCGGTCGCGGTCGATCAGCTCGATGCGCTGGGCATGGCCGCCGGCCTTGCGCGCGCCGAGTTCGTATTCGGTGCCGAGCAGCGTGCCGGCCGAGCGCGTGAGTTCGAGGTCGACGCGGTCGGCGCTGAACCAGTCGAGGCCGCGGTTGATGCGCACGTTGCCCTGGGCGTGGGCCGTGTCGCTGAGGCGGTCGTAGGTGAGCAGGTCGGCATGGAGATCCATGTCGAGGCGCGTGAGCTCCACCTTGCCGCTCGCCTGCGTGACGCCGCCGATCTGGCTGACCACATCGTCGGCCGTCAGCGTGACCAGGGGCGGCGCGACGTCCGAGCCGGCCAGTTCCTTCGGCGGCTCCGGCGCCGGCTTGGCGCGCACGGGCGGCAGCGCCTGCGCGCCCGCCAGGCCCGCGAACACGCACAGCGCCGCCGCGGCAGCCAGGGGTGCCGCGGCGGACGGGGGACGGGGACGGCGACGCGGCAGGGGAGAACGCAACACGCGAACTGAAGAGGGCTGGGTGGCGGAGCGCCTGGCGGCGCCAGCGGGGTCGGACCCCGCGCGCGGCGGACAGCGAATCGACGCGTCGACACCGCCCTGCGGGGACCCGAGCCGCTTGCGACGCAGGGGGATTATTAGAATGGCGATTATCCACGACAGTGCTGCCGGCTTGTGTCGGCAGGTCGTGCCGCGTTGCCCGGGAGTCACGAGTACCCCGCGGCGGCCGCGCCCCTGCCGCGCCATCGCGCCTCATCCCTCCGCCCGGACCGTTCCCCAGATGACCGCTTCTCCCTCCGGCGCCGCCTCCGCGGCCGTCTCCCACCCGCCGATCGCCTGGCCGGACACCGAGCGCGAGCGCGCATTCGGCCACTGGTTCGACGAGCTCGCGCCGCGCCACCGCCTGACCCGCGCCAGCCTGCACCTGGCCTCGGCCGATGCCAGCTCGCGGCGCTACTTCCGCGTCGCTAGCCTCGACGGCGGCAGCTTCATCGTGATGGACTCGCCGGCCGCCGAGGACAGCGTGGCCGCCTTCGTGCACATCGGCGGGCTGATCCGCGGCGCCGGGCTGAACGGGCCGCGCGTGCTCGAACAGGACGTGCACCAGGGCTTCCTGCTGCTGGACGACCTGGGCGACACCCAATACCTGGCCGCGCTGCGCCAGGCCGACCAGTCCGGCGCCGACGCCCTGATGCGCGACGCCATCGCCGCGTTGATCCGGTGGCAGCTCAAGGGCGACTGCAGCACGCTGCCGCCCTACGACGACGCGTTGCTGCGGCGCGAGGTGCAGCTGTTTCCCGACTGGTGCGTGGCCAGGGAGTTCGGCGTCACCTGGACGGCCAAGGAGCAGGAGACCTGGCGGACCGTCAGCCAGCGCCTGATCGACAGCGCGCTCGCCCAGCCGCAGGTGGCCGTGCACCGCGACTGGATGCCGCGCAACCTGATGGTGTGCGCCCGCAACCCCGGCGTGCTCGACTTCCAGGACGCCGTGCGCGGCCCCATCACCTACGACGTAGCCTCGATGCTGCGCGACGCGTTCCTCTCATGGGACGAGGAGCACGAGCTCGATTGGGCCGTGCGCTACTGGCAGGAGGCCCGCCACGCCGGGCTGCCGGTGGATGCCGACTTCGGCGAATTCTGGCGCCAGACCGAGTGGATGGGCCTGCAGCGCCACCTGAAGATCCTGGGCATCTTCTGCCGGCTGAAGCACCGCGACGGCAAGCCGCACTACAGCGAGGACCTGCCGCGCTTTTTCAACTACGCCACGAAGGTGGCCAACCGCTACGGGCCGCTGCGCTCGCTGCTCAACCTGCTGGAGCCGCTCACCGGCGCGGCGGTGCAGGCCGGCTACACGTTCTGAGCCGGATCCACCATGCAGGACGGGCGCCGTCGGCGCCCGTCCTGCATGGTGTGAAGGTCAGAAGCTTTCCCACTCGTCGCTGACGCCGGCCGGCGGCGCCGGAGCCGCCGCGACGGCCACCGCAGGCGTCGCCGCGCGAGCGGGTACCGGCCTGGCAGGCGCGACCTTGACCGGTGCCGGCTTGGTCGCCGCCTTCGCCCTGGCGTTGGCGATCGCCGTGTCGGCGGCCGACCCATGCGCGGGCGCGGCACGCCCCGCGGCCTCGCCTTCGGCCAGCCGGAACGTGGAGACCACGGAAGCCAGCTTGATCGCCTGGCCCTTCAGCGACTCGGCGGCCGCGGCGCTCTGTTCCACCAGCGCCGCGTTCTGCTGCGTCATCTGGTCGACCTCGCCGATGGCGCCCTTGACCTCGACGATGCCCTCGCTCTGCTCGGTGGAGGCCGCGCTGATCTCGCCGATGATGTCGGTGACGCGCTGCACGCTCGCGACGATCTCGTTCATCGTCCTGCCGGCGTCGTTCACCAGGCGCGAGCCCGATTCCACGCGCTCCACCGACGCGCCGATCAGCGACTTGATCTCCTTGGCAGCCTCGGCCGAGCGCTGCGCCAGCGAGCGCACCTCGCCGGCCACCACCGCGAAGCCACGGCCCTGCTCGCCCGCCCGCGCGGCCTCCACGGCGGCGTTCAGGGCGAGGATGTTGGTCTGGAACGCGATGCCATCGATCACGCCGATGATGTCGGCGATCTTCTTGGAGCTGCTGTTGATGTCGTCCATGGTGGAGACGACCTGGGCCACCACCTCGCCGCCGCGCGCGGCCACGGCCGCCGCCGACGTGGCGAGCTGGTTGGCGGTGTGGGCGGAGTCGGTGGACTGGCGCACGGTGGCCGTGAGGCTGTCCATGGAGCTGGCGGTGCGTTGCAGGTGGCTGGCGGCGAGCTCGGTGCGCTGCGACAGGTCGGCGTTGCCGCTGGCGACCTCGGAGCTGGCCACCTCGATGCTCTCCGATGATTCGCGCACCTGTCCCACCAGGCTGCGCAACGAGAGCTGCATGTCGGCCAGGGCGCGCACCAGGCGCGCCGGCTCGTCCCGGCCCTCGGCCGTGATCCGGCTGGCCAGGTCGCCACCGGCGATGCGGGTGGCGACGGCCACCGCCTGGTCCAGCGGGCCGCAGATCGAGCGCAGCGTCATCCACATCAGCGGCAGGAAGATGGCCAGCGTGATGCCCACCAGCGCGATGCGGGCCATCGACGCGAGCATCGAGCCCTGCGCGATGGCGGCGCGGATGCCGGCTTGGCCGGCCTGCTGCGACTTGAGGATCGCCGTGAGGTTGGCCTGCGCCTCATCCAGCTTGCTGTTGGCCTGGCCGGCGTAGGCGAGCGCGGCGGCGGCGTCCATCTTCGCGTCGGCCAGTTGCTGGGCCACCGGATCGACGATCTCCACGACGTCGGCCAGCAGCTTCTTCTGCTTGCCCAGCAGGTCCACCAGCGCGAGGTCGGCCGGATGCGCCTTGGCCAGCGCGTCGCCGCCGCTGCCGAGGGTGGCGATCTCCTTCTTCCACGTGTCGTGCAGCGGACCCACGCCGGTGGGGTTGGAGACCGCCGTGGCGATCATCTCGGCCTGGTAGCGGCGGATGCTGGCCATCGATTCGCGCAGGCTGGCCACCTGCTGCGCCGTGGCCTCGGCCTGATCGAACAGCACCGTGACGGTGGCGCTGCCCGATTGGGCCGAGATCCATCCCCAACCGGCCTGGACCAACAGCGAGATGGCGACCAGCGACATCACGAGATAGAAGCGGGACCGGACGGAGATGTTGCGCATCGAAAGCATGGACGCCTCGCGTGGAAACGGTGATTCGGGGGTCGATCTGGGGCGGGTTTCCGCGATCCGTCTTCGCGCGGACCTGTTCCAGTTCATCGACCGATTGTGGTGATACCGAACTCCCGGCATGGGGCGAAATGCCGCGCTTAAGCGGTCAAATTCACGCCGGCGACACGCAGCAGCCGAAGTGCACGCGCACGGTGCGTTCGGTTTGTTCGATTCGCGGAGGGACGCTCTACCACGGCAAGGCAAATCCCTGCGCCAGCGGGCTCTTGCACGCGCCGCTAACCTGCGCCGCATGATCACCCTGTTCGATTCCTTCAAATTCGGCGACATCGCCGTCGCCAACCGCCTCGTGATGGCGCCCCTCACGCGCGATCGCGCCGCCGCCGGCCGAGTCCCGCACGCGCTCAACGCGCTGTACTACGAGCAGCGGTCCGATCCGGCCACGGGCGCCGGCCTGATCGTCTCGGAGGGCACGCAGGTGAGTCCGCTGGGCCAGGGCTACCTCGACACCCCGGGCATCTACAGCCCCGAACAGGTGGCCGGCTGGAAGCTCGTCACCGACGCCGTCCACAGGAAGGGTGGCAGGATCGTGGCGCAGATCTGGCATGTGGGCCGCATCTCGCACACCTCGCTGCTGCCCGCGGGCGAGCAGCCGGTGTCTTCCACCGCGAAGCCGGCCAACACCAAGACCTTCACGCCCGCCGGCTTCGAGCAGGTGTCCGCGCCGCGCGCGCTGTCCACCGACGAAGTGGCCGGCGTCGTGGCGGAGTTCCGCCGCGCCGCGCGCAACGCGATAGCCGCCGGCTTCGACGGCGTCGAGGTGCACGGCGCCAACGGCTACCTGGTGGAGCAGTTCCTGCGCGACTCGTGCAACGACCGCACCGACCGCTACGGCGGCTCCATCGAGAACCGCGCGCGCTTCCTCGTCGAGTTGATGACCGCGGTCTGCGACGAGATCGGCCCGGGCCGCGTGGGTCTGCGCCTGTCGCCGGTGACGCCCGCCAACGACATCGGCCAGGACTCCGATCCGGCGGCGCTGTTCAGCCACGTCGTCAAGGAACTGGACAAGCTGAAGTTCGCGTTCATCGAGGTGGTGGAGGGTGCCACCGGCGGCCCGCGCGACTTCGCCCCGTTCGATTTCGCCGCGCTGCGCAAGCTGTGGTCCGGCGCCTGGATCGTCAACAACGGCTTCACGCGCGACATGGCACTCGACACCATCGCCGCCGGCAAGGCCGACGCGATCTCGTTCGGCAAGCCCTTCATCTCCAACCCCGATCTGGCGCACCGCCTGCGCGAGAACGCCGAACTCGCGGCCTGGAACCAGACGACGTTCTACGGCGGCGGCGCCGAGGGCTACACGGACTATCCGGGGCTGGCGGGCTGAAGGCTCAGAACGCCAGTCGGCGCGTCCGGGCCCTGAACAGCTCCACGACGCCCGTCGCCCGCGGCCCCGGGATCAGCTCGAACGGCTGCCCCGCCGCGATCGTTCCGGGCATCCGCACCGACAGCCAGAAGCCGCACCAGCGCGACTGCGCCACCATCTTGGCGGCCTGCTCGAAGCCCAGCGTCTCGTTGAAGCGCGCGTCGGGCAGCCGCGGAACGCTGACCACCAGCGTGCAATCGGGGAAGCGCAGCAGATCGCCTTCCCACAGGCCGGACTCCTGCACGCCGTCCAGCGCCAGGTGCTCGTCGAACGAGCCGGGCGGGAGCGGCGCCTCGGGGTCTGAGACGCCGGCCTGCGCGCGCATCGTGCGCCAGACGGGTGCGTGCACGGTCGGATAGGCGTACAGCGCATGCGACAGCGCGAGCTCGTCGGCCAGCGCCGGATCCTCGCCCACCGGGTGGCCGAGCGCCCGCCGCGCGAGGCCGGTCAGGCCCACCGGCACCGGGCCCGCGGCCGGCGCCAGCCGCAGCACGCCGCCGGCGTCCGCGGCAAGGGGCACATTCACGGAGGCCGCGCGCATCGTCATCGGCGCATTGTCGGCGCAACTGTCGTCGACAATGGCGCGCCATGCCTTCCACACCCATCGCCGACCTCGCCCAGCTGCTCGCCGGCATGGCGCCCGAGCTTCGGCCGGGCACCTGGGCGTGGTGCACGCTGCCGCCGGGGACGCCGGCCGGCGACGTCGACGCCGTGGCCACGATGCGCGAGACGGAGGGCCTGACGGTGGTCGTCGCCGAGGCCGCCGCCCGCGACCGAGGCTGGCCCGTGGCCTTCCGCAGCGCCTGGATCACCCTGCGCGTGCACTCCGACCTGGCCGCCGTGGGCCTGACCGCCGCGTTCGCCCGCGCGCTGGCCGACGCCGGCATCGCCTGCAACGTGGTGGCCGGCGTGCACCACGACCACCTCTTCGTGCCAGCGGATCGGGCCGGTGACGCGCTGGCGGCGCTGCGGGCCCTGGCCCGGTCGGTGGCCTAAGAACCTGTGAACGAATCCGACACGCCCGCTCGTCCCGCCAAAACGCGCCCGCTCTGCGTTGCAAATGCTCGCCGTAGCCCGAGCTACGGCTGTGCTTTGCGCCTTGATCGGACACGTCTTGACGGCCCGCTCGGACGCGCCGGATTCATTCACAGGTTCTGAGCTCATGCACGGCGCGAGGGCTCTTATGTGCAACCCCGCTCCTATACTGGCGCGCCCCGCACTTCGACCCCGCCCCCTGCACGCCCGATGACCGCCCTCCCGCTGAACGGCACGCCCGCCGCGACGACCCCGCTGCCGGCGCTGCGGCTGGTGGACGTCGCGTGCCGGCGCGGCGACCGGCTGCTGTTCACCGGGCTCACGGAGACGCTGGCCCCCGGTGAGCTGCTGTGGCTGCGCGGCGGCAACGGCCGCGGCAAGACCAGCCTGCTGCGCCTGGTGGCCGGCCTGGCGGCGCCGGAACACGGCCAGATCCTGTGGGGCGACACGCCGGCGCGGCGCAACGAGGCCTTCGCCGCGCAACTGGTCTACATCGCGCACGCCAATGCGCTCAAGGACGACCTCACGGCCACCGAATCGCTCGCCTTCCTCGCCCGCGTGCACTCGCGCGACGCCGGCGCGCCCGCGCTGCGTGCCGCGCTCGCGCGCCTGGGCCTGGCCGGGCGCGAGCGCACGCCGGTGCGCAGCCTGTCGCAGGGCTTGCGCCGCCGCGTGGCGCTGGCCCGGCTCGCGCTGGAGACGGCGCCCGCGCTGTGGGTGCTGGACGAGCCCTTCGACGCGCTGGACGTGGCCGGCACCGCCACGCTGCACGCGCTGCTGGCGGCGCACCGCGCGCGCGGCGGCAGCGTGCTGCTGACCAGCCACCACCTGCACCTGGACGCCGAGGCGGCCAGCGCGGGCTTCCGCTCGCTCGACCTCGACCTGCTGCCGCGCGACGCCGGGGTGCTCGCGTGAACGGCGCCGTCTTCCTGGCCGTCTACAAGCGCGACCTGCGCCTGGCCTGGCGCCGACGCACCGAGGCGCTGCTGCCGGTGGCGTTCTTCCTGGTCGCCGCCAGTCTGTTCCCGCTGGGCGTCGGGCCCGATCCGCAGATCCTCAAGCTGATCGCGCCGGGCGTGGTGTGGGTGTGCGCGCTGCTGGCCGCGATGCTGTCGATGCCGCCGCTGTACGCCGCCGACCACGCCGACGGCTCGCTGGAGCAGTTGCTGCTGGCGCCCGGCGCCGGCCTGGCCGTGGCCGCCGCCAAGGCCGCCGCGCACTGGACGATCAGCGGCGCGCCGCTGGTGGTGGCGGCCCCGCTGCTGGGCCTGCTGCTGGGCCTGCCGGGCGCGGAACTTCCGGTGCTGTTCGCGTCTCTCTTGCTGGGGACGCCGATCCTGAGCCTGCTGGGCGGCGTGGGGGCGGCGCTGACGCTGGGACTGCGCAGCGCCGGCATGCTCATCGTGCTGATCGTGCTGCCGCTGGCCATTCCGGCGCTGATCTTCGGCGCCGGCGCGGCGGCGGCGGTCGACGCCGGGCTGTCGCCCTCGCCGCACCTGTCGCTGCTGGGCGCGCTGCTGATCGCCTGCCTCGTCGGGGCGCCGCCGGCCACGGCGGCGGCGCTGCGGATCGCGGTCGAATAGCGGGCGATGCTAATTTCGATGATCCATGACATCCTGCAACATCCCACCGCGCTGACGCCCGGACAATGCACGCCGTGACCCCGACTTCCGCCGCCCCCGCCCTCCGATCGCGCCTGACGTGGTTCACGTTCGCGTCGCCGGCCAATTTCTACCGCCTGGCGGGCGCGCTGGCCCCGGCGTGCGGCGTGGCCGCCGCCGCGTTCGCGCTGGCCGGGCTGTGGATGGGCTTCTTCGTGGCGCCCACCGACGCGGTGCAGGGCGAGGTCTACCGCATCATCTTCATCCACGTGCCCACCGCCTGGATGTCGATGGTGCTCTACGTGGCGATGGCGTTCTGGGCCGCGATGGGCTGGTTCCTGAACGCCCGCATGGCCTTCATCTTCGCCCGCGCGATCGCGCCCACCGGGGCGCTGTTCACCGTGCTGGGCCTGTGGACGGGCGCGCTGTGGGGCCGGCCCACCTGGGGCACCTGGTGGGTGTGGGACGCCCGGCTCACCTCCGAGCTGATCCTGCTGTTCCTGTACCTGGGCTACATGGCGCTGGTGGCCGCGATCGACGACACCCGGCGCGCCGACAAGGCCGGCGCGCTGCTGGCCATCGTCGGCGTGGTCAACGTGCCGGTGATCTACTTCTCGGTCGTCTGGTGGAATACGCTTCACCAGGGCTCGAGCCTGACCATGGGCGCAAAGCAGCACATGGCCTCCACGATGCTGGTGGCGATGCTGCTGCTGACGCTCGCCTGCTGGGCCTACGCGTTCGCGGTGGTGTTCCTGCGGGCGCGGGCGATCGTGCTCGAGCGCGAGGGCGACACCGCCTGGGCGCGGGCGCTGGTCGCCGACAACCAAGGACGTTGAGCCATGCAGTGGCACTCGCTTTCCGAATTCATCGACATGGGCGGCCGCGGCGGCTTCGTCTGGGGCGCCTACGGCACTTTTGTGCTGCTGATGATCGTTGAACCTCTCCTCGCGCGCTGGCGCCACCGCGCGGCGCGCACCGCCATCGCCGAGCGCATGGCCGACGAAGCGGCAGCGCGCGCGGCCGGAGCACGCCCGTGACCCCGCGCCAGAAACGCCTGACGATCATCGCCGGCCTCCTCGCGGCCGTCGGCGTCGCCACCGCGCTGGTGCTCAACGCGTTCAATTCCAACCTCGTCTTCTTCTACTCGCCGTCGCAGGTGGCGGCGCACGAGGCGCCGGAAGGCCGGGCGTTCCGCGTTGGGGGCATGGTCACGGCGGGCAGCGTCAAGCGCGATGGCGTCGACGTGGTCTTCACCGTCACCGACCTCGTGAAATCGATGCAGGTGCACTATCACGGACCGCTGCCCGACCTGTTCAAGGAAGGCAAGGGCGTGGTGGCGCAGGGCAAGCTGGGCCCCGACGGCGTGTTCACCGCGCAGGAGGTGCTGGCCAAGCACGACGAGAACTACATGCCGCCCGAGGCCGCGGCGGCCCTCAAGAAGGCCGCCGAGCATGGCGGCAGCATGAAGACGGACGAACCTTTGAAAGCCCATCAATGATCCCGGAACTTGGCCAGGTCGCGCTGCTGATCGCGTTCGCCGTGGCCCTGATCCTCGGCACGCTGCCGATGATCGGCGCGGCGCGCGGTCGCGCCGACTGGATGGCGCTCGCGCGTCCCGCGGCGCGCGCGCACGCCCTGCTGGTGGGCGTCGCGTTCGCCTGCCTGGTGGCGTCCTTCGTGCGCAACGACTTCTCGGTGCTGTACGTGGCCAACAACTCCAACACCGCGCTGCCGCTGTTCTACCGCGTGGCCGGCGTGTGGGGCGGCCACGAGGGCTCGCTGCTGCTGTGGCTCACGATGCTGGCCGGCTGGATGCTGGCGGTCGCGCAGTGGAGCCGCAGGCTGCCGCCGCCGTTCGTGGCGCGCGTGCTGGGCATCATGGGGCTGGTCTCGATCGGCTTCATCCTGTTCATGCTGACCACGTCGAACCCGTTCGACCGACTGGTGCCGGTGCCGCTGGACGGCAACGACCTGAACCCGCTGCTGCAGGATCCGGGCATGGTGAGCCATCCGCCGATGCTCTACATGGGCTACGTCGGCTTCTCGGTGGCCTTCGCGTTCGCCGTGGCCGCGCTCATCGAAGGCAAGATGGACGCCACCTGGGCACGCTGGACGCGTCCGTGGACCACCGCCGCCTGGTCGTGCCTGACCATCGGCATCATGCTGGGCAGCGCCTGGGCGTACTACGAGCTGGGCTGGGGCGGCTGGTGGTTCTGGGATCCGGTGGAGAACGCGTCGTTCATGCCCTGGCTGGCCGGCACCGCGCTCATCCACTCGCTGGCCGTCACCGAGAAGCGCGGCGCGTTCAAGTCATGGACGGTGCTGCTGGCGCTGCTGGCGTTCACACTGTCGCTGCTGGGCACCTTCATCGTGCGCTCGGGCGTGCTGTCGTCGGTGCACGCCTTCGCCACCGATCCGAAGCGCGGGGCGTTCATCCTCGTGTTCCTGGGCATTGTCGTCGGCGGCGCGCTGACGCTGTACGCCTGGCGCGCGCCCAAAGTGGGCCTGGGCGCGCGGTTCTCGCTGGTGTCGCGCGAGTCCATGCTGCTGGGCAACAACATGCTGTTCGTCGTGGTGTGCGCGTCGGTGTTGCTGGGCACGCTGTACCCGCTGCTGCTCGACGCGCTGAACCAGGGCAAGATCTCCGTGGGCGCGCCGTACTTCGAGGCGGTGTTCCTGCCGCTGATGGTGCCCGTGGTGCTGCTGATGGCGCTCGGCCCGCTCGCGCGCTGGAAGGAGGCCTCGCTGCCGTCGCTGTTCCATCGCCTGCGCTGGGCCGCGCTGGCCTCGGTGCTGGGCGCGCTGATCACGTCCTGGCTGGCCGGCAAGCTGTCGCTCGGCGCGATGCTGGGCTTCCTGATGGCGTACTGGATCACCGCCGCCATCGTGGTGGACATCGTCGAGCGCCTGAAGTCCGACGGCGGCACGCAGCTGGGCGTGTTCGCCCGCATGCGCCAGTGGCCGCGCTCGCTCACGGGCATGTGGCTGGCGCACGTGGGCGTGGCCGTGTTCGCGTTCGGCGTGAGCATGGTGCGCACCTACGAGGTGGAGGAAGACCTGACGATGGCCATCGGCTCCAGCGCCACCGTGGGCGGCTACGAGTTCCGCTTCGCCGGCCTGCACCAGCTGCAAGGCCCGAACTACGAGGCCATCGAGGCCGACATGCCGGTCACGCGCAACGGCAGCGAGGTGACGGTGCTGCACCCGCAGAAGCGCATCTACCGCGTGCAGCGCACGCCCACCACCGAGGCGGCGATCCAGCCGGGCCTCACGCGCGACCTGTACGTGTCGCTGGGCGAATCGGTGCAGCCCAACACCTGGACGCTGCGCGTGCACGTCAAGCCCTTCGTCGACTGGATCTGGGGCGGCTGCCTGCTGATGGCGCTGGGCGGCATCGTCGCGGTCAGCGACCGGCGCTATCGCCAGAAGGCGCGCCAGGCGCGTGCCGAGGATCCGCTGCTGCCGCCCAGCCGGCCGGTGCCGGTGGTGGGCCCGCTGGGCGCCAGCGGGGAGTCGGCATGAAGGTGTTGAAGTTCCTGATCCCGCTGGCGATCTTCCTCGTGATGGTGGGCTTCTTCGCGAAGGGCCTGTACAACAACCGCGACCCGCACGAAGTGCCCTCGCCGCTGATCGACAAGCCGGCGCCCGAGTTCGCGCTCACCCGCCTCGACCAGCCGGAGCAGACCATCCGCCGCGCCGACATGCTGGGCAAGGTGTGGATGCTCAACGTCTGGGCGTCGTGGTGCGAGAGCTGCCGCGACGAACATCCCCATCTCGTCGAGTTCGCCAAGCTGAAGGCGCTGCCCATCTACGGCCTGGACTACAAGGACCAGCGCGAGCCCGCCCAGGCGTGGCTGGCCGAGCGCGGCAACCCGTACGACGCGTCGCTGTTCGACGCCAACGGCCGTGTGGGCATCGACTTCGGCGTCTACGGCGTGCCCGAGACCTTCCTCATCGACAAGCAGGGCGTGATCCGCTTCAAGCAGATCGGCGTGCTGACCCCCGAGGTGCTCAACGGCACGATCCTGCCGCTGGTCAGGAAGCTCAATGGCTGACCCGCGCCGCCTGCTCGCCACGCTGCTGCTCGCGCTGGCGTTGCCCGCCATCGCGGCGGACGTCCCGGCTTCCGCGCCCTCGGCACCGGCCACCGTGAAGTTCGAGGCCCCGGCCGCCCGCCTGACCGCCGCCGACCCGGCGCTGGAAGCCCGCATGCTGGCGATCACCGGCGAGCTGCGCTGCCTGGTGTGCCAGAACCAGACCATCGCCGACTCGCATGCCGACCTGGCCGTCGACCTGCGCCAGGAAGTGCGCGAGATGCTGCAGCGCGGCCAGACGCCCGACCAGATCCGCCGCTACATGACCGACCGCTACGGCGACTTCATCCTCTACCGCCCGCCGCTGAAGGCCAGCACGGCCGTGCTGTGGCTCGCGCCCGCCGCGCTGCTGCTCATCGCGCTGGCCGCGCTGGCCGTGGTGATCCGTCGCCGCGCCCGCCTGTCCGACGACCAGTTCGAACCCGAGCCGCTGCTGGACGACGAGTCCGCCGCGGTCGACCGCCCCGTGAATCTTGTATGAGCATGACGCTGTTCGTGATCCTGTCCCTCGCGCTCGCCGCGGCCACGCTGGCGATCCTGGCCTGGCGCGGCCCCGCCGTCGCCCACGTCACCGACGCGGCCGGCGCCGCCGAGGCCGTCGCCCGGCCCACGCGCGGCCTCGTCATCGCCCTGGCGCTGCTGGTGGCCATCGTCGCCGGCGGCGGCTACGCCTGGGTGGGCTCGCCGCGGCTGCTGCCGGTGACGCCCGACGCGCCGCCCGGCCCGGGCCCGTCCGCCGAGGCCCAGGTGGCCGAGATGCAGGATCACGCCGAACGCCATCCGGCCGAGGCCAACGGATGGCTGCAGGCGGCCCGCGCCAACGCGATGCTCAACCATGGCCAGGCCGCGGTCGACGACTTCCGCAAGGCCGTCGCCCTGCGCCCCAACGACGCCGAGCTGCTGGCCAACCTGGCCGACATGCTGGCCGCCACCGGAACCGGCCGGCTCGACGGCGAGCCGATCCAGCTGGTGGAGCGCGCGCTGGCGATAGCCCCCGACAACGTGCGCGCGCTGGCGCTCAAGGGCAGCTGGCAGATGACGCAGCGCGACATCCGTGGCGCGCTCACCACCTGGAACCAGGCGCTGAAGGTGGCCCAGCCCGACGACCCGATCGCGCAGTTCCTGCGCAGGCAGCTGGACGACATGCGGGCGATGGCCGCGCAGGCGGCGTCGGCGCCGGCCTCGACGGGCCGCTGAGCGGACTGAAACTCCCTCGACGACGGCGCCTTCGGGCGCCGTTTTTCGTTGGTTCCGCCGGTTTCGGTGGCCTCCGAATTTTGTGCACAACCGCACGGAGGTGTCGTTTTCGAGTTGCGTTTGCACACATCTGTGGCCCCACCACTCGGAACAGAACGTCTCGTTACCGATTACCCGACGAGCGAAACAGCGTGACGAAAAATACGGCACTTTTTCACGCTTGATCAAACAAGTTCACTGCGAAGATGCAGCCGAAGCGACGGATTGTGCAAACCGCATGCCCGTCGCCCGGCCCTTTCCACGGGTCGCGGATACCGACTCCAGAACAACGATCTTCCCGCCGTCCTCAGGGTCCCTCGGCCATCCCGGCCCAGGGTCAAGCACCATGACCACCGTCCACTCGCCCGCCGCCGCCAGCGTTTCGCCGTCGCCGACTCCCGCCCAGGGATCGGCCGGCGGCTGGTATCGCGCCGAGGAAGCGATCATGGGCACGGAGGTGAGCGTGGAGCTCCAAGCCGCCGACCGGGCCGGCGCCGAGGCGGCCATCGCCGCGGTGATGGCCGAGATGCGCCGCATCGACGCCACGATGAGTCCGCACAAGGCCGACTCGGAGCTGTCGCTGGTCAACGCGGGTGCCGCCCAGGGCCCGGTGCGGGTCAGCCCCGGCATGTTCGGGCTCCTGTCGCGCGCCGCGGCGTTCTCCCGCTTGTCCGGCGGCGCGTTCGACATCACCTTCGCCAGCGCCGGCAACCTCTACGACTACCGCGCCGGCGTCGCGCCCGACCCGTCGGCGCTGGCCGACGCGCTGCCCCTGATCGACTGGCGCCACCTGCAGCTCGACGCCGCCGCCCACAGCGTGCGCTTCGCGCGCCCGGGCGTGCGCATCGACCTCGGCGGCTTCGCCAAGGGCCACGCGGTGGACAACGCCGTGGCCATCCTGCGCCGGCTGGGCATCGCCAACGCGATGGTGGCCGCCGGCGGCGACAGCCACGTGATGGGCGCGCGCGGCAGCCGCCCGTGGACGGTGGCCATCCGCGACCCGCGCCGCGAGGGCGCCGTCGTGGCGGTGCTGCCGCTGGAAGACGTCTCGATTTCCACCTCGGGCGACTACGAACGATTCTTCGAGCGTGACGGCGTGCGTTGCCACCACTTGCTCGATCCGCGCACCGGCCGCTCTCCCGCCGGCGTGCGCAGCGTCACCATCATCGCCGACGACGGCCTGACCACCGAAGCCTTCTCCAAGACGGTGTTCGTGCTGGGCGTCGAGCAAGGCCTGCGCTTCGTCGAGGCCCATCCGGGCGTCGACGCGGTGATCGTGGATGCGCAGGGCGCACTGCACTATTCCGCCGGCCTCCTGGGCTGAGACGGACCACAAGAACTCAGGAAAGAGACCCCATCATGAAGCTGCCGATCATGCATTCGACGCGCACCCTTCTCGCCGGTACGAGCGCCCTGGCCGCCGCCGGCGTCCTGTCGCTCGCGGCCTGCGGAGGCGGCTCGAAGTCCGACTCCAGCAGCGGCACCGTGCAAGGCGACGTGGCCATCGCGTACGCCAAGCGCGTCAACACCATCGGGCTGAATCCCACCAACGGCGCGCCCACCGCGCCGGGCGGCGACCTGATGATCCGCGAGAAGTCCTCGCCCAGCGCGCCCGAGCACAACATCACCGCGCAGTTCACCCTCGGCAAGGGCGACGCGGAAACGCCCGAGGTGTCGTGGGACGGCAAGAAGATCCTGTTCTCGATGCGCTGCCCCGCCTCCAACGCGGTGACCATCGGCGGCGCGCCGGCCTGCACCGGCCACTGGAACGTCTGGGAATACGACATGACCACGGGCGGCCTGACCGGCGGCACGTTCCGCCGCGTCACCTCGTCCACGAACGACGACGACATCCACCCGGTGTACCTGCCCGCGGGCCAGGGCATCGTGTTCTCGTCGAACCGCCAGACCGAGTCGATGCCCAACCAGGCGCTCGGTCACAGTTATTACGCTCTTGACGAATACGAGCGCGAACGTGTGTTCAATCTGCATACGATGGCCCTGGATGGCAGCAACATCACGCAGATATCTTTCAACCAGAGCCACGACCGCAACCCCGTCATCCGACCGAACGGCCAGATCATGTTCTCGCGCTGGGACCACGTCGGCGGCCGCAACCACTTCAAGGTGTTCACGGTCAACCCGGACGGCACCGACATGTTCGTGCTGTACGGCTCGCACAGCGACGGCAACAGCTTCCTGCACCCGCGCGACATGGATCCCGCCGGCAAGTACGCGGGCTTCCTCACGTCCGACCTGATGCCGCTGCAGCGCACCAACGAAGGCGGCGCGATCATGCTGATCGATGCGGCCCACTACTCCGAGCAGGACACGCCGGCCACGAAGTCGGTCGCCGCCATCGGCGGCCAGACCCAGGCCACCCAGCAGACGGTCAACATCGACCGCGGCATCTCCACGTACGGCCGCTTCACCGCCCCCTATCCGCTGTGGGACGGCACCGACCGCGTGCTGGTGTCGTACCGCCCGTGCGAGGTGACCAGGAACGGCGTGGTCGTGCCCTGCTCCACGCTCTCTGCCGCCGAACTCGCGCTTCTGGCCAACACCAACCGCCCGATCGCCGAGAGCGCGCTCGACCCGGTGCAGGACAACGTGCCGCCGCCCTACGCCGTCTACATGTTCAACGCGGCCAACCAGACGATGCTGCCCGTGGCCACGCCGCCGGCCGGCTTCATGTACGTCGACCCGGTGGCCATCCAGGCCCGCACCGAGCCGGCCACCAGCTCGCCCGCCGCGCTCGACACGACGCTCGCCTCGCAGGGCCTGGGCACGCTCAACGTCAAGAGCGTCTACGACACCGACGGCCTGGGCCGCATGGGCGCCGCGATGCTGACGGCCGCCGACGCCACCGGCACCTGCACCACGCTGATCCCGCAGACCACGCCGGTCGACGTCAACGACACCCGCGCCACCGTGGCCGACATCGCGCGCATGAAGAATCCCGCCGACGCCGCCTACAACTGCGCGCCGGCCCGCTTCATCCGCGCGGTGCGCGCCGTGGCGCCGCCCACCAACATGATGAAGATGCGCAGCTCGCTGGGCGAGACCGATTTCGAGGCCCAGCAGGTGCTCGGCTACGCGCCGATCGAACCCGACGGCTCGTTCAAGCTGAACGTGCCGGCCGACACGCCGATCGCGCTGGCCGTGGTCGACTCGCAGGGCCGCGCGCTGCAGACCCACACGAACTGGATCCAGGTGCGTCCCGGTGAGAAGCGCACCTGCGACGGCTGCCACAGCCCGCGCCGCGGCGCGCCGATCAACACCGGCGCGATCGCCAACACGGTACCGTCGGCGATCATCGCCGCGATGGCCGGCGCCCACCAGTCCGGCGAGACGATGGCCGAGACCCGCGTGCGCCTCGACCCGACGGCCGCGACCCTCAAGCCCGACATGGTCTCCACCGACATCTGGGCCGACACCACGCAGGCCGGCGTCACCGCCCGCCCGGCCGTCGCGCTGCGCTTCACCGGCAACCCGAACCCGGCCGACGACCTCGTCACGCCGGTGCCGGTCAACGGCGTCATCAACTACCCGACGCACATCCAGCCCCTGTGGACGCGCGATCGCGGCGCCAACACCTGCACCACGTGCCACAACGTGTCCGTCCACATCGACCTGAGCGCCACCATCGCCGGCGACGGCCGCGTGGTGTCCTACGACCGGCTGATGATCGGCGACCCGCAGCTCGACGCGTCGGGCCGTCCCGAGATCACCTTCGACGACGGCGTGCCGATGCTGGTGCGCCAGGCCGCGCTCGTGAACACGGCGGCCAGCGAAGGCGAGGCCGTGGGCCTGGCGCGCAAGAGCCGGCTCATGGAGATCCTGTCGGGCCAGACGCTGATGTCGGACGCCGCCGCCCAGGCCTCGCACCCGAACCCGCCGTCCACCGCGCCCGATCACTCCAAGATGCTCAACGCCGGCGAGAAGCGCCTGCTGGCCGAGTGGATCGACACCGGCGGCAAGTACTACAACGACCCGTTCGACCCGACCAGCGGCACCGCCATCATGGTGCCGACGCTGAGCGAGGACTCGTTCATCGCCTCCGTCTACCCGATCCTGGAAAGCACCTGCGCCGGCTGCCACCAGGCCCTCGGATCCACCAACACCCCGACGGGCGCGACCTCGTTCACCAACAACCGCTTCGTGCTCACCGGCGACCCCGACGGCGACTGGGGCGTGACGATGACCATGGTCAACGACGTCTGCCACCCGCCCACCAGCTACCTGCTGACGCGTCCGTCCACGATCCCGCACCCGGATTCGGCAACCAGCCAGACCACTGCGGTACTCCCCGCGAACGGCGCGAACTATGCGACCATCGCGAGCTGGATCAAAGCGGGTTGCGCGACTCCATGAAGATGCAGATCTCCTCGAGATATCTCTATCGCGGCATGCGCTTCGGCGCACCCGCCAGCGCGGTCCTCGGGGCCGCGCTCCTGCTTGGCTGCGGAGGCGGCGGCGACCCCCTGAGCAACCCCGGCAACGTGACGAACCCGGGGCAGACCGGCGGCGCCTCGCTGGCGTTTCCGTATTTCGAGAAGTGCATCTTCCCGATCTTCCTCAAGGAGCTGCCCATCGTCCAGAATGGCGTCTCCTCGACGAACACGTGTTCGGGCTCCGGTTGCCACGACAGCGTCACGGGCACCGGCGGCGCCTTGCGGGTGATCGTCGCGGCCCAACCGGTGAGCGATGCCGACCTGACGGCCGCGGCTACCGACCCCGCCACGGCGACCGCCATCCGCGCAACCGACATGTACAAGAACTTCTACTCGGCCCAGGGCGTGACGGTGTTCGGCAGCCCGATCCAGAGCCGGCTGTTCGACAAGCCGTTGGTGCTCAACGTGCTGCACGGCGGCGGGCGCATCTTCGCGAGCCAGGACGACCCGAACGCCAAGCTGATCGCCTACTGGATCAGCCATCCGGTGCCCACCGGCCAGAACGAGTTCAGCAGTTCCAGCTACAGCATGTTCACTCCTGCGGATCCGGCGACGGGTACGTGCAACACCCAATGAACGGCGTGCGCGCCGTCCTCTCGTCGTCCACCGTCCCACGCCTGCCCGTGGGCTGGCTGGCGTGCGTGCTCGCGTGCGCGCTGGCTTGCGGCGCCGCGCGCGCGGCCGACGCGCAGCCCGCCTTTCCGATCGACGCGCCCGCATCGGCGCCGGCGGCCGCTGCCGCGGCGTCCTCTGCAGCCTCCGCGCCGGCCGATGCGGCCTCCTCCGCCGCGGACAAGCCGCTGGTCGCCACGGTGCCGGTGCCAGGCTCCACGAAGACCGCCGAGATCCCTGCCCCGCTGGCCACCATCTCGGCGCCCACCGTGCCCACGGCCGACAGCGTGCCCGGCGGCGAGAAGGTGGAGCGCGTCCAGGTCACCGACCCGTTCATCGAGCTGCACACCTTCCCCGGCCGCGGCTACCCGATCTTCTACGTGGCCGGCCGCGGCGAATGGGTGTCCATCGAGCTGCGCCACACCGACTGGTACAAGGTGCGCACGGCCACCGGCAAGGAGGGCTGGGTCACGCGCGCGCAGCTGCAGACAACGCTCACCGAGAACGGCCTGGCGGCGCCGTTCGGCGACATCGCGTTCAACGACTACCTGGCGCGCCGCTGGGAACTCGGCGCCGGCTACGGCCGCTTCCACCAGCAGCCGATGGTCAAGTTCTGGCTGTCGTACCGGATCTCGGACACACTCAGCTTCGAGTCGACGCTGGCCCAGGTGCAGGGCGTGTTCTCCGGCACCAGCCTGTGGCACGTGAACCTGCAGGCCGAGCCCTGGTCCGACCAGCGCTTCTCGCCGTTCGCCGGCATCGGCATCGGCCAGTTCAAGAACATCCCGAACCAGAGCCTGGTCAACTTCCAGCCCACCAACGCGCGCCTGGCCGACGCCATCGTCGGCGCGCGCTACCACCTCACCGATCGCTTCATGATCCGGGCCGACTACGCGATCTACACCGCGTTCGTGTCCCAGCAGCGTTCGCTCGAGTACCGCGCGGCCACCGCCGGACTCTCCTTCTTCTTCTGACGCGCCGCCATGACCGCCAAGACCGCTTCGCGCAAGTCCTCCGTCCCCGTACTCGTCCGCGCCGCGGCGGCCACGCTGGCCACCGCCTGCGTGCTGGCGCTGCTGGCCCACGGCAACGCCCGCGCCGCCGACGCGCCAGCGCCCGCGGCCGACACGCCCGACCAGGTGGTCGTGCCGCAGGTCGAGCGGCGCGAGGTGCACAAGCCCAAGTACCCGTCCAACGACTTCGAGGTCGGCCTGTTCGGCGGCACCTATTCGTCGCAGAACTTCGGCACCAGCTTCAACTGGGGCGCCCGGCTGGGCTACGACATCACGGAAGACTTCTTCGTGGAGGCCACCTACGGCCGCACCAAGGTCAGCGACAAGGCATTCCGCCAGATCCTGCCGGGCGGCATCTTCACGGCCGAGCAGGAAAAGCTGAAGTACTACGACCTGTCGCTGGGCTGGAACTTCCTGCCCGGCGAGATCTTCATCGGCAAGAACTGGGCGAAGGCCTCCACGATGTACGCGATCGCGGGCATCGGCAACACCTCCTTCGACTCGCAGCGCATGCAGACCTGGAACTTCGGCGTGGGCGCCAAGCTGTTCCTGGCCGACTGGGTGGCGCTGCGGGCCGACGTCCGCGACCACATCTTCACGCTCGACTTGCTCGGCAAGCGATCCGCCACGCAGAACCCCGAGCTGTCGCTGGGATTCGCGTTCTTCTTCTGACAAAACCGTCTCCGTCCCGGCTTGATCGCACGGCCGCGTCGTCGATATCCCTGACGACACCCCCGTCTCCACCGTCCGATTCCAGCCAGGTGAAACCCAAATGCGCATGATCCGCTCCCTCGTCGCCGCCACCTTCGCCACGCTCGCCACATTGGCCGCGGGCAGCGCCGCCGCCGCCGCCCCGATGGCCAACGCCGCCGCCCCCGACTTCACGCTGCGCGGCTCCGACGGCCGCAACGTGCGCCTCGACGAGCTGCGCGGCCAGGTCGTGCTGGTGAACTTCTGGGCCACCTGGTGCGGCCCGTGCCGCGAAGAGATGCCGCACCTCGACACGCTGTACCAGAAGTACCGCAAGTCCGGCTTCGTGCTGCTGGGCGTCAACGTCGACGACGACCCGCACACCGCGCTGGCCACCGCCGCCAGGTTGAACGTGAGCTTCCCCGTGCTGCTGGACACCGACAAGAAGGTGAGCAAGCTGTACGACCTCAACACCATGCCGTCCACCATCGTGATCGACCGCGACGGCAAGATGCGCTTCCTGCACCGCGGCTACCGCGCGGGCACGGAGGGCGACTACGAGCAGCAGATCCGCGGGTTGCTGAAGGAATGACGATGCGCGCCTTCCGTCCTGTCCTCGTTCTCGTCGGCGTGGCCTTCGCGCTCGCCGGCTGTGCCTACAAGCCGATCGAGCCCTGGGTCAAGCCCTACGAGCGCGAGCGCCTGGCCGATCCGGTGATGAAGGCCTCGCTCAACGAGCTGCCGGGGCGCCAGCAGGATCACGTCTACACGGTGCGCGAAGGCTCGCGCGGCGCCACCGGCGTGCAGGGGGGCGGCTGTGGCTGCAATTAAGAACGCCGCGACCGTCGCCGGCCTCGTCAGCGGCGCCATCGTCTCGGGCGGCGTGCACGCGGTGGACCTGCCGGAGGACCGCGCGGAGACGATGTACCACCTGTACGACGGCGGCGGCGTCATCGCGCAGGGCCCGGCCGTGCTGGTGCGCAAGAGCATGCTCGATCGCGTCGCGCTGTCGGGCAGCTACTACGTCGACGCGGTGAGCAACGCGTCCATCGACGTCGTCACCACGGCCAGCAAGTACAAGGAGACGCGCAACCAGGGCGAGATCGGGCTCGACTACGTGGTGCGCGACTCGCTGATCCACGTCTCGGGCTCGCGCAGCGTGGAGCCCGACTACCAGGCCAGCACCCTCAGCGTCGACCTGACGCAGGACGTGTTCGGCGGCATGACCACCGTCACCATGGGCTACAGCATCGCCCACGACAAGGTGGGCGAGCACGGCACGCCCGGCTGGATCGACACCGCGCGCCACTGGCAGTACCGGCTGGGCGTCACGCAGATCCTCACGCCGCGCTGGACGGCCAGCGCCAACCTCGAATCGATCAACGACGACGGCTACCTGGGCAGCCCGTACCGCCTCGCGCGCGTGTTCGGCACCTACGTGCACGAGAACGACCCGCGCACCCGCGAGAGCAAGGCGCTCAAGCTGTCCACCACCGGCGACATCACGCCCGAGGGCGCCGACAACCGCCGCGCGTTCCGCGCCGACTACCGCTACTACTGGGACACCTGGGGCATCCGCGGCCACACGCTGGAGCTGGGCTACAACCGCAACCTCGCGCCGGGGTGGCTGCTCGAGAGCTTCGTGCGCTACTACCGCCAGAACCACGCCCTGTTCTACAGCGACAACGCGCCGCAGCAGACGCTCTACATCACGCGCAACCGCGAGCTCAGCACCATGCACGACTTCGGCCCCGGCGCCAGCGTCTCGTACACGCTGCGCAGCGTGCCGGGCAAGTACGACGTCAAGCTGAGCGCGACGTACCAGTTCATCGATTTCCATTACGCCGACTACACCGACGTGCGCACCGGCAAGCCCTATTCGTACAAGGCGAGCGTGTTGAACACCGTCCTGTCGGCCACGTTCTGAAAGACAAGTGAGAGCCCGCATGCTGAAACTGACTCGCGCGGCGTTGATCGCCCTCGGACTCTGCGCCACGGCGCTGTCGCCCGCCTTTGCGGCCGATGCAGCCGCCGCTTCGGCCTCCGCGCCGCTGCCGGCCGCCGTCCAGGCCGCGATGCCCGCGGTGGGCGCCGCGCCGTCGGCGGCCGCCTCGGCACCCGATGCCGCTGCCAGCGCCGCCGCGCCCGATGCCGCCGCGAGCGCGCCGCAGGGTAGCCTCGACGACCGCGTGCAGGCCACCAAGGCCGACGTCATCCGCCTGAACCGCGACCTGCTGGTGCTGGAAGAGGAGCTGCTGTTCCCGGCCAACACGCAGGTGGCCGTGTTCGTGTCGATGGACGTGGGCCTGTTGTTCGACCTCGACTCGGTGCAGATCAAGCTCGACGACAAGGTGGTGTCCACGTACCTCTACACGCCGCTTGAAGTGCAGGCGCTGCATCGCGGCGGCGTCCAGCGCGTCTACCTGGGCGACCTGCGCGCGGGCAGCCACGAGATCGTCGCGTTCTTCACCGGCAAGGGCCCGCACGACCGCGACTACAAGCGCGCCACCACGATCAAGTTCGACAAGACCACCGAGCCCAAGTACATCGAGCTGCAGATCAAGGACGTGCAGCAGAAACTGCAGCCGGAATTCGACGTCAAAGTCTGGCAGTGACGACGATGCGCCAGCGTTCGCGCTTCTCCCTCCACCTGACCGCTGCCGCCGCCCTTGTGGCCGGCGCGCTGGCGATGTCGGGCGCGCGCGCCGCCGACGACCCGGACAAGGTGCCCGCCGATCCGCCGCTGCACCCGGTGCTGGATCCGCACTACGGCGACGTGCTGTTCGAGTTCTACCAGGGGCGCTACTTCCCGGCCATCACGAAGCTGGAGGCCTCGCAGGTCTTCAACCGCATGCAGCACCACGCCGACGAGGCGGAGATCCTGCGCGGCGGCCTGCTGCTGTCCTACGGCCTGCACCAGCAGGCGGGCGAGGTGTTCGAGGCGCTGCTCGCGCGCGGCGCCGCGCCGTCCGTGCGCGATCGCGCGTGGTACTTCCTGGCCAAGGTGCGCTACCAGCGCGGCCTCATGCCCGAGGCGAACAAGGCGCTCGCGCGCATCGAGCATCGCCTGCCCGCACCGCTGGAAGACGACCGCCGCCTGCTGCAGGCCAACGTGCTGATGGCGCTGGGCGACAACGCCGGCGCCGGCAGGATCCTCACGCCCATCGCCGGCCCGCGCGGCGACGACCTCTACGCGCGCTACAACCTGGGCGTGGCGCTGATCCGCGGCGGCGACGCCGCGCACGGCACCACGATCCTCGACGACCTCGGCCGCCAGACCATGCCCGACGAGGAAAGCCGCGCGCTGCGCGACAAGGCCAACGTCGCGCTGGGCTTCGCCGCGCTGAAGGCCGGCAAGCCACAGGACGCACGCGCCTACCTGCAGCGCGTGCGCCTGCAGGGCATCGAGGCCAACGCGGCGCTGCTGGGCTTCGGCTGGGCCGCCGACGCGCTCGGCAGCCCCAAGCTGGCGCTGGTGCCCTGGGTCGAACTCGCCGGCCGCGATTCCACCGATTCCGCGGTGCTCGAGGCGCAGCTGGCCGTGCCCTACGCCTATGCCGAGCTGCACGCCGACGCCCAGGCGCTGCAGCGCTACGAGACCGCGATCGCCAACTTCGAGACCGAGGACGCCAACATCGACGCGACCATCGCCGCGATCCGCGACGGCAAGCTCATCGAGGGCCTGATGGCGCGCAACCCGGGCGAGGAGATGGGCTGGTTCCAGACCTTCCGCGACGTGCCGCTGATGCCGCACGCCCGCCTGCTCACGCCGGTCATCGCCGGCAACGAGTTCCAGGAAGCGTTCAAGAACTACCGCGACCTGCAGTTCCTCGGCCACAACCTGGCCGAGTGGCACGAGAACCTGGGCGTGTTCGGCGACATGCTGGCCACGCGCCGCCAGGCCTTCGCCGACCGCATCCCGAAGATCCGCGAGCAGCAGCAGGCCAGCGGCCAGGACATCGCCCACCTGCAGCGGCGCAGCGACGAGAACGCCGCCGCGGTGCAGCAGGCCGAGGAGGCCGCCGACGGCGTCGCGTTCGCCGACGCCAACGAGCGCGAGCTGCAGCAGCGCCTGGCGCGCGTCACCAGCACGCTGGCCAGCCTGCCGCCCGACGCCGACCCGGGGCTCGTCGAGGCCCACGACCGCCTGCGCCGCGTGGCCGGCGCGCTCGCATGGCAGCTTGCGCACGAGTTCCCCGCCCGCATGTGGGACGCCAGGAAGGGCCAGAAGCAGACCGAGGACGCGCTCGTGGACGCCCGCGCGCACGACGAGCAGTTGGCCCGGGCGCAGCGCGACGAGCCCGCGCGCTTCGAGGAATTCGCCCGCCGCATCGCCGAGCTCCAGGCGCGCGTGGACGTGCTGATGCCGCGCGTGGCCGCGCTGGGCAAGGAGCAGCAGGGCGCGCTCCAGGAGATCGCGATCACCTCATTGGCGTCGCAGAAGGAGCGCCTGGCGCAGTACACCGCGCAGGCCCGCTACGCCGTCGCGCAGCTGTACGACCGCGCCACCGAGCCGAAGGAGGGCGACCATGCGGCCAAGCCCTGACCGCCGGCTCCTCGCGCCGCGACCGCGCGCGCTCGCCGTGCTGCTGCTCACCAGCTCGCTGGGCGCCTGCTCCATGTTTGGCGGCACGCACAAGCCGGGCGCCACGCCCGACGACGCGCCCACGCTGAAGACCCTGCTCACCCGTGAGGTGGTGATAGCCTCCGACCCGGGCATTCCCGCCAACGAGGACAAGGCGATCGCGGCCTACCGCAACTTCCTGGCCGTCACGCCCGATGCGAAGCAGCGCGCCGAAGCGCTGCGCCGTCTGGGCGACCTGTCGATGGCCAGCGCGGACAACCAGAACGCCACCACGCCCACGCCCAGCGGCACGCCCGACTACACCGCGGCCATCGCGCAGTACCGCGACTACCTCAAGACGTATCCGAACGACCCCGACAACGACCGCATCCTGTACCAGCTCGCGCGGGCGCAGGAGCAGGGCGGACAGCTCGAGGAAGGCCTGAAGACGCTGGACCAGCTGGTGGCGCAGTACCCGAAGACGCGCTACCTCGACGAGGCCGAGTTCCGCCGCGGCGAGCTGCTGTTCACGCTGCGCCAGTACCCGAAGGCCGAGCAGGCCTACACGCTGGTGCTCAACGGCCAGAAGGACAACCCGTACATCGAGCGCGCGCTGTACATGCAGGGCTGGTCCAAGTTCAAGCAGGGCAACCTGGAAGAGGCGCTCACCTCGTTCTTCGGCGTGCTCGATGGCAAGATCGTGGGCATCAAGGACGACGACCTCGACAAGTCCGAGGCGCTCACCCGCGCCGACAAGGAGCTCGTCGACGACACCCTGCGCGTGATCGGCATCTCGCTGGCCAACCTGAAGGGCGCCGACTCGATCCCCACCTACATCACCAGCGACGCGCGCCGCTCGTACGAGTTCCGCGTGTACCAGCAGCTGGGCCAGCTGTACCTGAAGCAGGAGCGCCCGAAGGACGCCGCCGACACCTACGCCGGCTTCGCGCGCCTGAACCCGCTCGATGCGCAGGCGCCGGCCATGCAGGCCCAGGTGATCGCCATCGACCAGGAGGCCGGCTTCGACCAGCTGGCGCTCTCGGCGAAGAAGGACTACGTGGCGCAATACGGCCTCGACGGCGAGTTCCGCAAGGCCAACCCCGAGGGCTGGGAGCATGCCCAGCCGCTGGTCAAGACCGCGTTGGCCGAACTGGCGCAGCGTTACCACGCCAGCGCGCAGAAGACCAAGTCGAAGGACGACTACGTGGAGGCCGCGAAGTGGTACCGCGCGTGGCTGGCCGAGTTCGCGTCCGACCCCGCGGCCGCGGAGAACAACTTCCTGCTGGCCGAGGTGCTGTACGAGAGCGGCCAGTTCGGCGCCTCAGCGGTCGAATACGAGAAGACGGCCTACGAGTACCCGACGCATCCGCACGGCGCCGACGCCGGCTACTCGGCGCTGCTCGCGCACGCGGCCGAACAGAAGGGCGTCGCCGGCGACGCGCTGGTGCCGCTGCAACGCACGGCAGTCGACAGCGGCCTGCGCTTCGCGGCCGCGTTCCCGTCCGACTCGCGCACGCCCGCGGTGCTCACCAACGCCGCCGACACGCTGTTCAAGCTGCACGACAACGAGCGCGCCGCGAGCGTCGCCGAGCAGGTGCTGGCGCTGGATCCGCCCGCCACCCCCGCGCAGCGCCGCGTGGCCTGGACGCTGGTCGCGCACACGTCGTTCGAGGCCGGCCAGTTCGACCGCGCCGAGAAGGCCTACGGCGAGGTGCTGGCGCTCGCGCCGGCCAACGATCCGGCGCGCGGCGAGCTCACCGAGCGCCTGGCAGCGTCCATCTACAAGCAGGGCGAGAAGGCCCGCACCGCCGGCGACAACAAGGCCGCGGCCGAGAGCTTCGCGCGCGTCGCGGCGGCCGCGCCCGGATCGGCGATCCGCGCGAACGCCGAGTACGACACCGCCACCTCGCTGATCGCGCTGAAGGACTGGGCCGGCGCGGCCCGCACGCTGGAGGATTTCCGCCAGCGCTTCCCGGGCCACGCGCTGCAGCCCGACGTCACCGCCAACCTGGCGCTGGCCTACAGCGAGCAGCAGCAATGGGCGCCGGCCGCCGCGCAGTACGAACGCATCGCCGCCGTGCCCACCACCACGCCCGACGGCGCCACGCGTGCCCGCGCCGCGCTGTGGCAGGCCGCCACGCTGTACGAGCGCGCCGCGGCGAGCGATCCGGACAGCGTCAAGGCGGGCAAGCCGCGTCCCGTCGACGCCGCAGCCAACCGCGCGCTGGCCGCCAAGGCCTACGACCGCTACCTGAAGCAGTACCCGAGCCCGCTGGAGCCGGCCGTGGAGGCGCGCTATCGCCTCGCGCAACTCGCGCACATCGACGGCAACGCGGCCGCCGAGACCGCGCAGATGCACGCCATCTTCCTGGCCGACCAGGCCGGCGGCGCCGCGCGCACCGACCGCACCCGCACGCTGGGCGCCATGGCCGCGCTGGCTGCGGCGCAACCGGTGTACGAGGCCTACCAGAAGGTGCCGCTGGTGGAGCCGCTGGCCAAGCAGCTGAAGTTGAAGAAGGCGAAGATGGAAGACGCGCTGAAGGCCTATGCGCTGGCCAGCGACTACGGCGTGGCCGAGGTCACCACGGCGGCCACGTTCCACGTCGCGACGGTGTACCAGGACTTCGCCAAGGCGCTGGTCGGCTCGCAGCGTCCGAAGAAGCTGTCCAAGCTGGAGCTGGAGCAGTACAACGAGCTGCTGGAGGAGCAGGCCGATCCGTACGTGGAGAAGGCCATCGCGCTGCACGGCGTCAACGCGCACCGCACCACCGACGGCATCTACGACGAGTGGGTGAAGAAGAGCTTCGACGCGTTGAAGACGCTGCAGCCCGCGCGCTACAACAAGTCCGAACGCAGCGAGGGGACGATCGATGCGATCCGCTGAACGCCTCCCGCTCGCGCTGTCGGCGCTGGCCTGCGCCGCGCTGCTGGCCGGCTGCGGCTCCGTGGGCATGCGCCTGCGTGATGCGCTTCCGGGCGAGTCCGCACCAGCGAGCGCCCCGGCTGCCTCAGCGCCGCAGGCCGCGGCCGGCGCCGACGCCGGGCCCAAGCCGGCGTCCACCGGCCCCATCGCGCCGGCCACGCAACGCGCCTACGACGACGCGCTGGCGCTGCTGCGCGCCGGCCACGCCGCCGACGCCGAACGCGGCTTCCGCGCGCTCACCCAGTCCGATCCCGACCTCGCCGGCCCGCACGCCAACCTCGGCCTGCTGGCGCGCCAGGCAGGCCGCTTCCCCGAGGCCGTGAGCGAGCTGGAGAAGGCCACCACGCTCGCGCCCGGCCTGGCCATCGCCTGGAACCAACTGGGCCTGGCGTATCGACAGAGCGGCGAGTTCACGAAGGCGCGCGACGCCTACGACCACGCGCTGGCCATAGCTCCGGACTACGCCACCGCGGTGCTGAACCTCGGCGTGCTCGACGACCTGTACCTCGGCGACAGCGCCCGCGCGCTGGAGCTGTACACGCGCTACCTCGCGCTGACGCCCGCGGGCGACCCCGTCGTCACGAAGTGGCTGGCCGACGTGAAGAACCGAAAGCCCGCGGGCGCGACCGCCCCGGCGGCCGCGCCGAAGGAGAAGTCATGACCCGCCGCCTCGCCGCGCTGCTTACGATCGGTTGCCTTGTCGCCCCTGCCTTTGGCCAGGATCGCGCCGAAATCGATCCCACGAAGATCATCGGCAACCGAGAATTGCCGAAGGTGCTCTACATCGTTCCCTGGAAGAAGCCGTTGCCGGGCGAACTGGCCGGCCGGCCGCCGGCGAGCGTCGTCGACGAGGCGCTGGCGCCCGTCGATCGCGACGTCTTCCGGCGCCAGGTGCGCTACGACAAGCTCGAGCTGGAGCACGCCGCCGCGGCGCCGCCCGCAGCCACGGCCACACCAGCCGCGCACTGAATCCGCATCCATTCCGTTTCACTTTCCCGAATCTGTTCCCCGGAGATTTCCAGATGAATTCCATCGACTCGATCATCAAGTTCTTCCAGGACTGCGGCCTGTTCATCTTCCCGAGCCTCGCGATCATGGCCACGGGCCTGGCCATCGCCATCGAGCGCTTCGTGTTCCTGCAGAAGGCCCGCGTGGCCAATCGCAAGGACTGGTCGAAGGTGCTGCCGCTGCTGCAGGGCGGCCAGTGGAAGGAAGTGCTGGGCCTGACCGCGTCGTCGGATTCGGCCATCGGCAAGATCGTGCACAACGGCCTGTCGCGCCTGCAGTCCTCGCGCCGCCGCGACGACATCGACGCCGCGATGGAGGAAGGCATGATGGAGATCGTGCCGCGCCTCGAGAAGCGCACCCACTACATCGCCGTGTTCGCCAACGTCATCACGCTGGTGGGCCTGCTGGGCACCATCACGGGCCTGATCCACGCGTTCACCGCCGTGTCGCAGGTCAACCCGGCGGAGAAGGCGGCGCTGCTGTCGGCGTCCATCTCCATCGCCATGAACAACACCGCGTTCGCGCTGATGGTGGCGATCCCGTTCCTGCTGATCCACTCGTTCCTGCAGGCCCGCACCGCCGACATCGTCGACGGCCTCGAGGCCGCCAAGATCAGCTTCCTGAACCTCGTGCAGCGCCTGGCGCCGGAACACAAGGCGGCTTGATCATGAGCCCGCACGGCCGCCCGAAGGGCGAATACCGGAGCGCATTGCGCGAAGGCTACCGATCCTGCCGTTCCACCCACCCGCAACACCGGGGGTGCCGCCATGCGAACTAGACGCCTGAAGAAGGGTTCTGAGGCGCTCGAGGTGAGCGCGTTCATCAACCTGATCGTCGTCCTGGTGCCGTTCCTGCTGTCGACGGCCGTGTTCTCGCGGATATCGGTGGTCGACCTCACGCTGCCCGCGAAGTCGGCCAACTACGAGAACCTCAAGGCGGACGACCTCAAGCTGGAGGTGGTCGTGCGCCACGACGCGATCGAGGTCGGCGACAAGATCGGCGGCCTGTTCTGGACGATCCCGAACAACACCGACGGGCCCGACCTCGTCACGCTCAACGCGCGCATGTTCGACGTCAAGCACAAGTTTCCCACCGCGACCGCCGCCTCCGTGCTGCCCGAGCCCAACATCTCCTATGACACCGTGATCCACGTGATGGACGCGATGCGCACGGGCAAGACGGCCAACGGCGGCACCGAGGTGGTCGACGTCGACCTGTTCCCGGCGATCTCCATCGGCGATGCGCCGGTGCGGCACTGAAAGGGGCGCGCCATGAAGCTCACCCCCATCCAGAAGCGCGCCGCGCGCAACGCCCGCCACGGCAACGCGCTCGACATGAACCTCGTGTCGCTGATCGACGTCTTCACCATCCTGATCTTCTTCCTGCTGTCGAACTCGGGCGTGGAGACGCTGCCCGCGGCGTCCGTGCACCTGCCGGAATCGACGGCCAAGAAGGATCCCAAGGAAACGCTGGTGATCGTCGTCAACGGCAGCGAGATCACCGTCGAGGGCCGCAAGGTGGCCGACGTCGCGCCGCTCGCCACGGCCGCCGACGACATCATCCCGGGCCTGAAGGCCGAGCTCGACCAGATCGCCGCGCGTCCCGTCGCGCTGGCCGAGAACGCCGCCAAGGCGCACGCGGTCACCATCATGGGCGACAAGGACATCCCCTACCAGGTGCTGCGCAAGGTGATGTACACCGCGGCACGGGCGGACTTCACCGACGTGTCGTTCGCCGTGAACCAGAAGGGATGACTCGCATGACCGCGATCTCATTCCGCACCTCCACCCTGCCCTGGGCGCTGGCGCACGACGACGAGGAACGCTTCCGCAAGCTGTTCCTCGCGTTGATGGGCTTCGTCATCGTGTTCGGGATCGCGCTGCGCTTCATCACGCTGCCCGAGCCCGAACGCGCGGCGACACCCGTGCTGCCGCCCATCGCCGCCAAGCTGCTGCTGGACAAGCCCGCGCCGCCGCCCCCGCCGCCACCGCCCATCAAGGCGGAGAAGGCGGAGCCGCCCAAGCCCGACCTGAAGGACAAGAGCGAGCCGGCGCCGCTGCCCACCAAGCCCGTGCCCAAGGAACGGCCGGTGGTGGAGGCGCGCCAGCCGATCCCGGGCAAGCCGCCGGGCGAGGACCGCGAGGCCGCGCGGAACAAGGCGGCCGGCATCGGCCTGCTGGCCGCGCTGAAGGACCAGCCGCCCGAACTGCACGGCGCCCCGCTGGCCGTTCAGCTGAACCAGGACATCAAGAAGGGCGCGGGCGTCGGCACCGGGGTCGGCGTGGGCGTGGGCGCCGGCAAGGAGCAGGGCCTGCCCGATCGCAACATGATCACGTCCAACGCCGCGGGCGGCAGCGGCGGCATCAACACCGCGGGCTTCAGCCGCGACTCGGGCGGCGGCGGCCTGGCCGGACGCGCGACCACGGCCGTGCTCGGCGTGGCCGGAGGCGGTGGCGGCGGCGGCCCGGGGCTCGGCGGCGCGATCACGGGCACCGGTGGCCGCGGCACCGGGGCTGGCGTGGGCAAGACGGGCGGCACGCTGGCCAAGAGCGGCAGCGGCAAGGCCTCGCGCTCGATCGAGGAGGTGCGTCTCGTGCTGGAACGCAACAAGGGCGCGCTCTACGCGATCTACAACCGGGCGCTGCGTGAAGACGCGTCGCTGCAGGGCAAGTTCGTCGTCGAGTTCACCATCGCGCCCAACGGCAGCGTCACGTCGTGTACGCAGGTCTCCAGCGAGCTGAAGAACCCGGAGCTCGAGCAGAAGCTGCTGGCGCGCTTCCGGGGCATGACCTTCCCGGCGGAAGACGTCGAGACGCTGGTCACGCGTTACCCGATCGACTTCCTGCCGTCCTGACGCCTCGCGCCTCGCGCCTCGCGCGCGCGAAACAGGAAGGGTCAGTGGGTGGTCTGGGGACTTGGAATCCGCCAAGCCGCGTCGTTCGCCTTGCGGGGCGCGCGAGGTCAGGCACGACTCACCGGGGGAGTCTGTTTTGTTCGTGTCCCCCGGCCTTCGGCCTCCTCCTTAACCTCACAAAACAGACTCCCCC